>ERZ802822.609-NODE-609-length-24347-cov-12.421384_pt1 | contig 24347 bp, 21 predicted proteins | sample MGYA00345649_ERZ802822 | MGnify/ENA primary metagenome ERZ802822 (study PRJEB30503, sample SAMEA104212359) | marine metagenome | biome: Westerlies Biome; feature: [SRF] surface water layer (ENVO:00010504) within the epipelagic zone...; material: water...
TACCTCGTGATGATTTTTTACTATCCATGCAATTGCGTCTGGTTTGTCACCTCTTCTTGCTAGCGGTATATACTTGGGTCCTTTGGATTTGGCCTTTGTATCTGGCAATGACGAAGAAGATTTTGTTAAAAACAGACTACTGTCATTACAACATTCATCTATGTTTTCTTGGGTCAATTGTCCATTCAAAACTGGATCAAATCCTAATATACCTTGACTTACGTCGCCATCAGCAATTGCCTGAACCTCAAGTAAGTGTAGGCCACAAAACTCTGCAATTTGTTCAAATGTTAAGGCTGTATTGTCTATTAACCATACAGCTGTTGCTTTAGGCATTAGAAGTGATGACATTTTATATGACTCCAATTAATTTAGTTAAAATTTAACACAAAAAATAACATCTATACAATAACATAAACTATGTTTTGAGTAAGAATAATTTTGATTAGATAAGTGGAATATTGATTAATTTGAAACCTTAACTTTGTCAATCTAAGAAATTTATGATTTTTTTGGGAGCGGTAATAAGTATTGAGGAAATCTAATTTTGATCTTCGATTCTTCATGATAACATTCCAAATCCGAGTTTTCTTCAAAATTATATAGATGAACTAATTTTATAATAGCTATTCCAAAATACTTATTAATAGTTTTATCGTATGCGAGTGACATAATTTTACCAATTTCAATGTCTTTTAAAAAAACATCCAATAAAATATAATCTGCTTCAGTTTCAGGTTGGTTTGAGTTTTGTTTTCTAATTACATAGCCCCCTCTGCTATCATCTTGAAAAAGAAAAGGATTAATCCCTCTGGGTTTTTCCTCCATTACATTTGCGACCCAAAGTTCTTTTAATTCAAACTTTCTAATCCTAAGAGAGGGTATAGGAATGTTTTTTGAGTCTGCAAATCGAAAAATATTACCCCCAGCAAAGGAGTTTTCTCCGTTATTATAATTAAAATCAATAATTCCATTTCTCAAAAACCTAGGGGATAAGGATCTTAAACTTGTCCAATTTCGATTCTGAATTATTGATAGCTGAATGTCATTAAAAGGGTTTTGAACAGAAATATTTGTCAGGTCTGCCGTTACATCAATTTCTTGATGAGTACCTCTTTGATCCATATTCATGGTTCGGTGGATGGATCCTTGAATTTCAGCTAGTTGTTCAACTATTATTACAGGATATCTCAGCAGAAAATCTTCAGGGTCTTGTTCGTAAATAATATATCCCTGTTTTTAATCCTTTTTGCCATGCGTAAAAATGCATAGATGTTAATTTAGACATCGTTGCACCCTCCATAAATAAGTTAAGAGATTGAGACTGGTCAATAAAGAACCCTCTTTGTCTTGACATATCAATTATATCTTTCATTTTCATCTCCCATACAGTTTTGTATAATTCTTTAAGGTCATCAGGAATTCCATCAATATCTTGAATAGATCCATTTGCACCCATTAATTCATGTTTCATGTCCTCATTCCAAAGTCCTAATTCAACAAGATCATTTAATAAGTGTTTGTTTACAATTATAAATTCACCTGATAAAACTCTTCTAGTATAAATGTTTGAAGTATAAGGCTCAAAACATTCGTTGTTACCTAAAATTTGAGATGTGCTAGCGGTAGGCATAGGAGCCACTAAAAGTGAATTTCTTACTCCGCTTTTAAGCACTTGCTTTCTTAATTTTTTCCAGTCCCATCTTCCACTTAGATCTTCATCCTCTACTCCCCACATATTGTGTTGAAATTCACCTTGTGAAATTGGTGAGCCTTTATAAGATTCATAAACACCATCTTTTTTTGCCTCCTCTACAGAAGCGGTAAGAGCTGCAAAGTAAATTGTTTCAAAAATTTCTTGATTTAATTCTTTTGCTTTATCAGATGTGAAAGGAAGTCTTAGTAGTATAAATGCATCTGCTAAACCTTGAACACCAAGCCCAACGGGTCTATGCCTAAAGTTTGAGTTTTCAGCTTCTTTTACTGGATAATAATTTCTATCAATAACTTTATTTAGGTTTTTGGTTACTCTAACTGTTACATCAAAAAGTTTTTGATGGTTAAATTCTCCATCTTCAACAAACATTGGTAGAGCAATTGAAGCTAGATTACAAACAGCTATTTCATCTTTAGACGTGTACTCTAATATCTCAGTACAAAGATTAGAAGATCTTATCGTACCAAGATTTTTTTGATTTGATTTTCTATTACAAGAGTCTTTGTAAAGCATGTAAGGAGTTCCTGTTTCAATTTGAGATTCAAGAATCTTTTCCCACAGTTCTCTGGCTTTTATTGATTTTCTACCTTTAGATTGCTTCTCATATTTTAAATAGAGTTTATCAAACTCATCTCCATGACAATCATATAGACCTGGACATTCGTTTGGACACATTAAGGTCCATTCTTCATTATTTTCAACCCTTTTCATAAATAGATCAGGCATCCACATTGCATAAAATAAATCTCTTGCTCTCATTTCCTCTTTACCATGATTTTTTTTTAAATCAAGGAAGTCATATATATCAGCATGCCATGGCTCTATGTAAATTGCAAAAGAACCTTTTCTTTTTCCACCACCTTGATCAACATATCTTGCCGTATCATTAAAAACTCTTAACATAGGTACAATACCATTAGATGTTCCATTTGTTCCTGAGATATATGATCCTGTTGATCTAATATTATGGATTGATAAACCTATTCCACCTGCAGATTGAGATATCTTCGCAGTTTGCTTTAACGTATCATAAATTCCATCTATACTATCATCTTGCATTGTTAATAAAAAACAAGATGACATTTGAGGTTTTGGAGTTCCTGCATTAAAAAGAGTTGGCGTTGCATGAGTAAAATATTTCTTTGACATTAACTCATAAGTCTCAATTACAGAATCAATATCATTTAAATGAATTCCAACAGAAACTCTCATTAACATGTGTTGAGGTCTCTCTACAATTTTTCCATTAATTTTTAGTAAATAAGATCTCTCAAGAGTTTTGAATCCAAAATAGTCATATGCAAAGTCTCTATTGTATATAATTTTTGAGTCTAATAGCTCTGCGTTTTTCTTAATCACCTTCATTACTTCATCAGATAATAAAGGAGCTTTTTTACCTGTAATTGGATTTACATATTCATGTAAATCTTTCATTGTATCTGAAAAAGACTTAAGAGTGTTTTTATGCAAGTTTGAAACAGAGATTCTAGCTGCCAATGAAGCATAATCAGGATGAGTAGTAGTCATTGTTGCAGCAATTTCTGCAGCTAGATTATCTAGCTCAGAAGTTGTTACACCGTCATACAAGCCCTCTATTACTCTCATTGCGACTCTAACCGGGTCAACTAAGTCATTAAAACCGTAGCAAAGCTTTTTAATTCTAGCGGTTATTTTGTCAAACATAATGGGCTCTTTCTTCCCATCTCTTTTAATTACAAACATATCTATATCACTGTTATATCATTATTCAATAAAAATTATTTAAATGATTATTTTAAAAGTCCTCGTCAAGACCAAAGTTTGACTCTTCTTTTTTATCATTATTTAGAACACCTGCTTTCTGGTATTCAGCAACTCTTTTTTCAAAGAAATTGGTTTTACCTTGTAGGTTTATCATATCCATAAAATCGAATGGATTTGTCACATTAAATTCTTTCTCACATTCAAATTGATCTAAAAGTCTGTCGGTAACAAACTCTAGATACTGAGTCATTAATTTAGAATTCATTCCAATAAGACTAACTGGTAATGATTCTGTAATAAATTCTCTCTCGATATTTAGGGCATCGATTAATATCTCTCTAATTCTCTCTTTTGGAACCTTATTGATCATGTGATTGTTGTGAAGGTGAACTGCAAAATCACAATGTACACCTTCGTCTCTTGAAATTAATTCATTTGAAAAAGTTAAACCAGGCATAAGTCCTCTTTTCTTAAGCCAAAAGATTGAACAAAATGAGCCTGAAAAGAATATACCTTCAACACCTGCAAATGCAATAAGTCTTTCAGCAAAAGAATCAGATTCAATCCACTTTAAAGCCCAATCTGCTTTTTTCTTAATTGCAGGAAAAGTTTCAATGGCTTTAAATAGTTTGTCCTTTTCCTTATCATCCTTAACATATGTATCTATGAGCAATGAGTATGTTTCTGAATGAATATTTTCCATCATAATTTGGAATCCATAGAAAAATTTAGCCTCAGAATATTGAACTTCATTTACAAAATTTTCTGCTAAATTTTCATTTACGATTCCATCAGATGCTGCAAAAAATGCCAGTATATGTTTAATAAAATATCTTTCATCATCATTTAATTTTTCGCTCCAATCATTTAAATCTGAGTGGAGATCAATTTCTTCAGCAGTCCAAAAACTAGCTTCACATTTTTTATACCATTCCCAAATATCATGATGTTCAATTGGGAATATTACAAATCTGTCTTTGTTTTCTTGTAAAAGTGGTTCTACTTGCATATAATAATAATTTGGTTCTGGATTAATTTCCTTTCTTCAAATATTTAAAATTATAATGGAAATTGAAAGTCAATTTTCTAAACATTAACATAAAGTTTTTAACATTAAAAAAGAATAACTTTTTTTAGTTATTATTTGTAAAATTTTAAAATTTAAGGAGGATGAAAATAATTTAAAAAACCATAAATATCTCAGTTATAATTAGGCCTTAAAATGATGGTGAAAATATATGCTGAAGATTTTTTTTAACTTATGTTTGCATTGAGAAAATGAAAAACATAGAGAAAATATTATTGTTTTTAACAATTTTACTCGTAGTATTTAATTTAACACAATTAAATGTCTATGATTTGATAGGAGATGAAAACAGAATTGCTCTAATATGTTTTATTTTATCCCTGTGTGCTCTTATTCTTATTTTGATTCTAATGATTTCAAAAAGAATAAAAGACAGGCATAGCAACTAGATCTCAATAAAATCAACCTTTACACCTGACTTAATTAAAAACTCAACCCCTGAAAGGTCTTTATACTTTTTAGAATACACAACCCTAGTTATTCCTGATTGAAAAATAAGCTTACTGCATTCTCTGCATGGTGATAATGTTATATAAAGTGTAGATCCTTTTGTTGATTGAGTAGATCCCGAGACTTTAGCAATTGCATTTGCTTCAGCATGAAGCACATACCATTTTGTATACCCATCTTCATCTTCACAAAAATTTTCAAAACCTGTTGGAGTTCCATTGTACCCATCTGATATAATCATTTTATCTTTAACAATTAATGCCCCAACTTGTTTCCTTTTACAGTGTGAAAGTTTGGACCATTCTTCAGCCATCTTGAGATAAGCAATGTCATACCTTAGTTGTTTGTTCTTCAATTTGAAAGATTAATAATTGAGTGCTAAATATAAGTTAATCTTAATTTATTTTTTTCAGTTTCTTTATATATTTGTAAAAAATAAAAAATGTATCCAGAAGAAATCGTAAAACCAATGAAACTTGAATTAACTGATTCAGGCTTTTCAGAACTTACTTCATCAGACGATGTTAAATCAGCATTATCTAAAGAAGGAACCACTCTCATTGTTGTAAATTCTGTTTGTGGTTGTGCTGCTAGAAATGCTAGACCAGGAATAATTAAGTCTTTGTCAAACAATACTAAACCTGATAATCTTTGTACAGTATTTGCTGGCTTTGATATTGAAGCAACAAATACAGCAAGAGAAGAAATGCTTCCTTTTCCTCCCTCTTCTCCATCTATAGCTTTATTTAAAGATGGCGAATTAGTTCATATGGTTGAAAGACATCATATTGAAGGTAGAGAAGCAGATCTTATTTCTCAGAACCTTATGGAAGCTTACAACGAATTTTGTTAATTACTTAGGTAAGGAAATTGTAAAATCGGTACCCTTATTATTTTTAGATTTATAGGAAATTTTACCTCTGTGTGAATTAATAATACTTCTAACTATTCCAAGTCCTAGTCCCATTCCATCCGACTTAGTTGTAAATTTTGGTTCAAATATCTTTTCTCGATTCTTATTTGAAACACCAAGTCCATTATCTGATACTATTATCTTAACTTTATTAGTGGACTCTATAATTTTAACTTGAATATTTGACTCTCTATCATGTGGTATTGATTGAATACTATTTTTAATTAAGTTAGTCATTACCCTAATCCATTGCTCTTTATCTAATTTTACAAATATATTTTCATCTGAAGTTTCAAGAGTAATATTATTTTGCTCAAAAATTTCAACTACTTTTTTAGTAGCTTCTACTATATCTGTTTTTTCAAGTTGTGTTTTTGGAAGTGTAGCAAAGTCAGAAAATGAAGTGGCAACATTACTCATGGTATCTATTTGCTCAATTAAAACTTCACAAAAGTCATTTAGCTTTAGTTTTTCATCCTCAGATTTAAAACCACTGTTTTTTTGAAAACTTTGAACAGTTAACCTCATTGGTGTTAATGGATTTTTGATTTCATGGGCAACCTGTTTTGCCATTTCTTGCCATGCCTGTTCTCTTTCTGTCTTTGCTAATTTTTCCGCACTATCTTCTAGATCATCAATCATTTTATTGTATGAGTTGACTAAACTATCAATTTCCTTAGTTGCATTATTTAAATAAATCTTTTCGTTTTTCTTTAATAAACCTGTTTGTCCAATTTTTACTCTTATTGTTTCAATTGACCTTGTAACAAATCTGGAAATAAAATATGCTAGAACAATTGCTACTACCAGCATGATAAAGTAGATCTGGTATAGGGTTGATAAAAATACATTTAATTCACTTTCAGCAAATGATACATCTTGAAAGTAAGGGAAAAATAATATTGCATATTTTTCTCCAGAATCATTTTTCAAAACGCTGTAAGAGGCTTGAAATTTACCAACATCTGTTAAATTTTCAGAAGTAAATTTCCCTTCTTCGTTAGTCACTAACATGTTTGCAAAATCTTTATCAAGAGAATAATTATTTGAAATAATATCTAAAGGGAGATAGGAGTAAAAAAGAGGTGCTCCTTGAGTTGTAAAAATTGAGTATTCAACACTGTGAATCTTTGTAATTTCATCAAAATCAATATCGTAATCTCCCCAATCATCATAATTGTTAGAAAGATTGTGCTTATTTACTAGATAATTAATCTGTCTTTTTAATTGATTTTCTTTTCTCTCTTGCCTGTAAGAATTATACTGGTCAGATTCTGTTCTATATTGATAATATGTTGAACCTAGGATAAGAAGTGTAGCAGTAAAAACAAGAAATATCATTGAGATAAAAATTCTTAATCTCAATGACATTTTATTTTTGAACATAATTACTTATCTCTTTATTAAGTAAATATATTAAAGTTTTAACCAATAAATTAAACTGGAAAATTAAATACAGAAGGAATTAAATTAGATAACAAGATAATTAGTTAACTAATAGTATATATATGTGATTTACTCAGAAGTAAAGAATAAACTATCCCTTAACAACGTGATCTCCACAAATATTGTTAGCTTCAACTTCGATATTATGTTTTGCACACAATAATGACTCTGTCATATTTGTACAATTTATACAAGTGTTAACTGTTTCTAACATTTTCAACTATTTATTACAAAATTATAATAAATAACTTTTAGAATGATTATAAATTACTCATTTACAGTAATTTATAATGAGTATAAATAAGGCTATTGATTGTTTTCTGTGAAAAAATTGCTGCATCTTTTGTCAAACTCAAGAAGATCATTTTTATTGAAATCAATAAAAATTTCATCTTTATTTTTAATCGGGTCTGAATTATAAAAGTACATATCATCTCCTTTTAAGTTTCCTTGTATTTTATATTCTTTTCCAACAAAAGATATTTTTTCAATGTTAAACTTATGTTCTGACTTTTCGACGATATTAATTTTTTCGGGCCTAACATAAAATTCTTTTCCATCGATTTGTATTTTGTTTAAATCCCCTAAAATTTTTGCACAGTAACAATTTACTGGATTACAATACATCTCTTCGGGCTGATCATATTGCTGAACAATCCCAGCTTTAAAAACAAGAATTTTATCTGATATATCAAATGTATCTTTAATATCATGGGTTACAAGAATAGTAGTTGTATTGGTTTTTTTTAAAATCTTATAGACTTCACTTTGGATTTTTGATTTGATACTTGAATCTAAATTACTAAAAGGTTCATCCATTAAAAGAAGATCCGGCTCCCTAATGAGAGCTCTAGTAATACATACTCTTTGTTGTTCCCCTCCCGATAATTCATGTGGATATCTAAATAAAAGATTAGTCAATCCTGTTAACTCTGTATAGTAATCTATATTACTTTCATATTTTTCATCGAGATTTATCCTCAGGTTTTCAATAACATTTAGATGAGGGAATAATGGATAATCTTGAAAAATAAATCCAATTTTTCTTAAGTTGGGCTTCACAGATGTATTCTTATCGTTTAATACTCTATCATTAAGAGAGATTTTACCTGAATTTATCCCCTCTAAACCAGCTAAACATTTAAGAAAAGTTGTTTTTCCAGATCCACTTTCACCAATAAATGAAACAAACTCACCCTTGTTTACAGTAAAGTTTAGATCCTTAATTAAAGGATTTTCTTTATTGTAAAATTTGACAAGATTTTCAATATTAAGATACATCTATACTTTTGTTTATAATTTTTCTCAAAAATATTAATAAAATAGCACCTAGTAAAATAATTATTAATGAGTAAATAGAAGATTTTGCGATCATTTCCTCAATTGCATATTCATATGTCTTAACAGCAAGTGTATCAAAGTTGAAAGGTCTCAGGATTAAAGTTATTGGTAGCTCTTTAATAATATCCACAAAGCAAAGAATAAAAGCAATGTAAATTGAAGTTTTGTTAATAGGCAAATGAATTTTTTTAAATAGTTTAAAGTTACTCATACCTAGATTTTTTCCTGTATCGTCAAATGAATCTGGGTGCTTGTCAAAGCTAGATCTAAGTGGTGAAATACCCACAGCCATGTATCTCATTACGTATGCATAAATTAGAATAGCCACTGAACCAAATACAATTGATACTCCAATTATTTTTGAAATAAAAGCTAAAAAAATAATTAAAGACAAAGCTATCACAGCTCCAGGCAGTGCATATGTTAGGGATACTATCTCGCTAAAGAAAAAAACAGTTTTACTTTTTGATATTTTTTTTATGAATTGAAAAAATATAGCTATAGAAACTATAATAATAGAAGAAATAAATGCTAAAAAAAATGAATTAAATGATAACAATAATAACTCGTCAAAATCAATAATATTAATTGTCTTAATAACATTATTAATTATATAGATAACTGGCACAAAAAATCCTAAAATAAAGGGGAATAAACATGTAATATAGATGTATATATAAGATAATTTATTTGTAGAATAATTACCCGAAACACTATCATTAGATTTATAATTATATCTGTATTTTGATGTTGAGTATCTTTCAAGAATAAAAAATATAGAAACTATTATAAGAAGACAAACGGCTAGTATTGATGCAGTATTTACATCTTCCATAGAGTACCAAGATCTAAAAATTCCACTAGTGAAAGTATTAACTCCAAAATATTTTACCGCACCGTACTCATTAAGCACTTCCATGACTATTAAAAAGAGTCCAGAAAATATAGATACTCTGGATATAGGAATTATAATTTTAAAAAAAGTTTGAAATTGAGACATGCCTAGATTTTTGGCAATGTTAATATAGTTTGAACCTAGAAGAGAAAAAGAGATTCTACATGCAGTATATAAATATGGATAAAGAACTAGAGCCATTAAAAAAGCTAAAATTTCAATTTGAAGATAATCTACATTTACAAATTCATAAATAGTAGGATAGAAGTTTCTAATATAACTTTGAAAAGGTCCAGTATAACTTAACAGGTCGCTGTAAGTAAATGCCATAATATATGATGGTATTGCTAGTGGAAGGAAAAGAACAATATCAAAAAATTTTTTGCCTGTAAACTTCCTAGTAGATATCAACCAGGCAGGGACTATACCAAGAATTAGAGAAAAAAATACTGTTAAAAAAACAAGATATAATGTGTTTAACGAGTACCCCAGAAGGAGGTTATTCCATAGGTAAGTAAAGTTATCAAAACTTAAACCAATTACACTATATATAAGATAGACAAGAGGTGAAATTAAAAATAATGAAATAAGTGATGTTGGTATTTTAACATTCATACATATTAAGCATTAGATTTTATTTCCAACCTGCAGCGTCAAATATACGAATTGCATCATTTCTTTTAATACCAAGAATGTTTAGATCAAGAGGGTCTTTTTTGAAAGTTCCCCAATCACTTACTATTTTGTTTGGCATTATATCAGGTTTTACAGAATATTCATATGTATTGTTTACATACGTTTCTTGTGCTTCATCTGTTGTCAAATATCTGATAAGCTTCAAAGCATTAGATTTATTAGGAGAATTTTTTGCTAAAGCAATTCCTGAAACATTAATATGAGATCCTCTTTGTCCTTCACCTTGATTAGGGAAGAAAACCGAAACAGATTTTCCTGCTTTAATTTCCTCTTCATTTTTGGATGAAAGAAGTAGACCTATATAATAAGAATTAACAATAGCTACATCTCCTTGACCAGCTGCAATTGCTTTAACTTGATCACGATCATTTCCTTTTGGATCTCTTGCAAAGTTTGAAACAACAGACTGTGTCCATGATTTAGTTGCCTCATCCCCTAAATTTCCGACTAATGATGATAAAAGTGCTTGGTTATATGAATTAGAAGAAGATCTTACTAATAATCTTCCTTTCCATTTATCATTTGCTAAATCTTCATAAGTACTAAGTTCACCTTTTTGTACTCTCTCGTTACTATGAACTAAAATTCTAGACCTGTAAGTTACAGGAATCCAAAATCCGTTTTTATCTAACAGACTCTCAGTAATTCCATCTGTTAATGATTCATCTTGATACTTTTGTAGAAGACCCATATTTGAAGCTTGCCACAATTTACCAACATCAACAGTTATAAATAAATCAGCTGGGCTATTATCTCCCTCATTTTGCATTCTTTGAATTAACTCATCTGCATTAGACTTAATAACATTGACTTTGATACCTGTCGATTTCTCAAAATTATCATATTGTATTTGATCTACATCATAATGTCTTTGACTGTAAATGTTTACTATTTGTTCTGTTTGGTTATCAGTGCAACCTAACATGAAGATTGCAAATAGAGATAATATTTTTTTCATCATTAAATATTTAAAGCACAATATTAAAAAAAATAATCTTATTTAGACTAATTCTAAATAATATTTTATATTAGCCGAAAATTATTTAGAACGGTTCTAAATTAGAAATCAGTTATTAATAATTAACCATAAACATTTAGAACCGTTTTTTTAAAAAAAATAACATGAAAAAAATCTTAACCTTATTAACTATAATATCTAGTTTAATTCTAAATTCTCAAAACAATTCACTTGATAAAGAAAAGGACACTATTATCAATCTTGATGAAGTAATGATTAAAGCAAATACAATTCTTGGTAACAAGTTTGTAGCAAGAAATAGAACAGGCGCTGCCTATTATCTTTCAACAGATGAGTTAGCAGATTTTAACTACACTGACATAAATAGAGCATTGAACAAAATAGCAGGCATTAATTTTTATGAGGAGGATGGATTTGGTTTACGTCCTAACATAAGTATTAGGGGCACATCTCCAGAAAGAAGTTCAAAAATTGCAATAATGGAAGATGGAATTTTAATTTCTCCCGCACCTTACAGTGCATCATCTGCATATTATTTTCCATCAGTTGCAAGAATGCAAGCAGTTGAGGTTTTGAAAGGTAGTAGTCAAATTCAATATGGACCGTATACAACTGGTGGAGCAATAAATTTTGTTTCTACTGAAATACCAAAATCATTTCAAGGTAAAATTTCAAGTAGTTATGGAAGTTTTAATACAGGTCAAACTTATTCAAAAATAGGAAGCAGCAATGAAGATTTTGGATATATGATTGAATATTTAAATTATAACTCTAATGGATTTAAAAAATTAGGTGAAAATTTAAATACTGGTTTTGATATTAATGAAATAACTTCAAAAGTTAAATTTAATTCATCAAAAAATGCAAAAATTAATCAAAGTCTAGAGTTGAAATTTCACTATTATGACGAAGTATCCAATGAAACATATCTCGGCTTGAGTGATTCAGACTTTAAAAAAACTCCTTTTCTAAGATACATTGGATCTGGAAAAGATAAAATGGATGCAGAACATATTCAATATATGATAACACACGAGATTAAAATTTCTGAAAAATTTAATATAACCTCAATTCTATATCATAACGGATTTAAAAGAAATTGGTATAAACTTGATGATATAGTTCATGATGGTGAATCACAAAAAATTTCTAAAGTTATTGCAAATCCAGATATATATCCTGGGCACATTGCATTTGTTAAAGGTGAACTCACTGAAGCTAATAATTTCTTAAAAGTGAAAGCTAATAATCGTGAATATACTTCAAGAGGGATTCAAACAAAAATAGACTATCATTGGTATGGAGAAAATAATTCTTTTAATGATTTAGAAATAGGGTTTAGACTCCATTATGATGAAGAAGACAGATTTCAATGGGAAGATATTTACACAATGAATTACGGAGTAATTTCTTTAGATAAATATGGTGAAAAAGGTTCACAAGGTAATAGGATTAGTTCAGCAAATTCCTTTGCTTCCTATGTAATGTATAAATACAAACACAAAGGTTTAACAATAACACCTGGGATAAGATATGAATCCATAAAATTAGAGAGGAATGATTATGGTAAATCCAATCCATCAAGAAATAAAAGTGATTTATCATTTAGAGAAAACAAGGTGACTGTGTTAATTCCAGGTGTTGGACTAAATTATAATCTTAATAATAAGATTTCAATATTTGGAGGAATTCATAAAGGGTATTCACCTCCGGGGAACTCAGAAGGACAAAAAGCTGAAGAAAGTTTAAATACTGAACTTGGAGCTAGACTTTCAATCAACAATGTTAACTCTGAAATAATTTTCTTTCAAAATAATTACTCTAATTTACTAGGGAATGACTTGGCAGCTACAGGAGGATTTGGTGAACTTGACCCATTTAATGCAGGAGAAGCTTTAGTAAATGGTTTTGAATTTCTTTTAAGAAATAATCTGATTGAGAATGATAAGATTAAAATCCCTCTTTCTTTTTCATATACTCTAACAAATGCAAAATTTTTATCTGACTTTGGTAGTACCCAGGATATTTGGGGAGAGGTTAGAGATGGTGATAGAATTCCATATATTCCGCAACATCAATTTAATTCTTCATTCAGTTTACAAACTAAAAATTATGAAATCAATATTAGCGGAAACTACAATGGAAAATTCTCAACAATTGCAAATGGTTCATCTCAAATACCTTCGTATTTAATATTTGATCTCTCATTCAGATATAATCTTCGATCAGATTTGATATTTAGATCTAAAATTATTAATCTATTTGATAAAAATTATTCAGTTTCAAGAGCACCAGCAGGTTTAAGACCTGGCCACCCTTTTGGAATTTATGCTGGATTTGAGTATAAGTTTTAATTAATTATTAAAATTATTTTTGCTTTATTTGAACTATAAATGAAACAAAAAAATGAAATAATAATATATGATGGCATCTGTGTTCTATGTAACTTTTTTATTAAATGGATTCTAGGTAAAGATCAAGATTTAAATTTCAAAGTAACAAATCTACAGAGCAATTTTACTAAAACTCATTATCCAGGAGTAACCAAGGTAGATTCTGTAGCAGTGATTTTAAGCAACGGGGCTATACTCCAAAAGAGTAAGGCTGTTTATTACATTTTAATGAAAGTAAAGACTCTAAGAATAGTCAGAGTCTTAATTTTTTTAACACCAACATTCTTGTCAAACTTAATTTATGATTTCGTTGCCAAAACAAGATATTTGTTTTTTGGAAAGTATAAAATGTGCCCTGTTCTAGACGTATTTAAAGACAGGTTTCTAACTTAATTTTAACTCAGAACTTTTTTTGATATTTTTTTAACTATTTTTTAACAAGTTCAATAAATATAGTGAACTTAAAACTATATTTTTAGAACCTTATATGTTATTATATTCCCTTTTATGATATTACATTTGCAATTCATAAAAAATAATTTTGAAGAATTTTGTTTGCTTTATTTTAGTTTTTTTATGCATTTGCGCAAATCAAACTTTATTGTCCCAAAAAATCAATGATTCAATTTCAACAAAAATATTAGATGAAGTTATTGTTTCTGCAACTAAGACTTTAAGGCAATTATCTACCCTTCCTCTTCCAGCAAAACTTATCTCAAAAGAAGAAATCATAAAAAGCAATTCAAGTAGATTAAGTGATATTTTGGATGATCAAATAGGCATCTTTGTAGTTCCAGACTTTGGAGGTGGAAATGGAATTCAAATGCAAGGGCTGGATTCTGAATATACTTTAGTTTTAATTGATGGTTTTCCAATTATTGGAAGACAATCTGGGACTCTTGATCTTGAGAGAATTGCCGTAGGTAACATTGAAAAAATTGAAATAATTAAAGGAAGTTCGTCAGGTTTGTATGGGACTGATGCGATTGGTGGTGTAATAAATCTCATCACAAAAAAAACTAACGAGGTTGTTTCTTTCGAATCTAGCTATAAAATTTCTTCATTTAACACGAATGATTGGTCAATAAACATTGGTTCATCTTTAAAGAAAGGTCATAGTATAAATGCTTTTTTTAACACACTAAACAGTGATGGATACGATCTTAATGACATTGAGTTTCTCAATACTGTTGAACCATATAAAAACTATACAGGGTTTATTCGTTATAATTATGAGAATGAAAATTTATCTGTTTTCTCCTCATATAGAATTTATCATGAAGATCAAGAATTCAAAATAAATAAAAACATCTATGGAGATAATACTATAAATGAATCTAGTTTTAACACTTCAATAAATTATAAAGCAAATGATAAATTGTCATTAGTGATAGATAATTATCATACAAAATATAAAAATGAAGAAGCCCTAGAATCATATTCCCTTGATTATGATGAATCATTTTTTAATCAATCTTTATACAAAGCTGAACTTAGGTCTATTTATGAAATTAATCAAAAAAATAAATTAATTCTAGGTATTGGCTATAGCGAAGAATCACTTAAAAGAAATAATTTTTTTCAATACAAAGTGTCTCAAAATTCTAATAATTATTTTATTCAGTATGAAGGATTTATACTTGAAAATACTAACTATATTTTTGGTGCTAGATATGATCAATATGACGAATATGATTCGGAGTTTAGTCCAAGATTTGCATTAAGAACTCAACTTAGCAATAATTTATCTTCAAAATTTTCAATTGGGAAAGGATTTAAAACACCTGATTTCAGACAATTATATTTTAATTTTTCAAATTCCAACTCTGGATATTCAGTAGTTGGATTTAATGCAGCAAAACAAATAATTAATGATCTCTTATCTCAGGGTCAAATCTCTAATTTAATAATTACCGAAAGTCAATTTGAAGGTCAGCTAGAACCCGAGACTTCAGTTAGCTATAACCTTGGTTTAAATTTTAAAATAAATACTAATATTAGTTTTGACATAAATCTGTTTAAAAATCAAATAAAAAATTTAATTGATTATAAAATAATTGCAACAAAAATTAATGGACAAAATATTTTTAGCTACTATAATTTAGACAGAGCTTACACTCAAGGTATTGAGTTTAATTCAACATTCAAGTTAAATAATAATCTAAGTTTAAATACTGGATATCAATACCTAGATTCAAAAGAAAATGATGTAAAGAAAAGAATAAAATCAGGAGAAGTATATGCAAGAGTAAACACTGTATCTTCTTCTTTTAAAATTAAATCAGATGATTATTTTGGTTTATTTAATAGGTCAAAACATAATATCAATACTAAAATTACTTTTATTAAAGATGATTTTCAAATTTACTTTAAAACTAAATATAGAAGTAAGTATGGGCTAATCGACAGTAATGGAAATGACATTTTAGACAATTATGATGAATTTGTTAAAGGCAACTTCGTCTCTGACATATCAGTCTCGAAAAAAATAAAAAGTCTCAATATAACTCTAGGTTTAGATAATATATTTAATTACAAAGACCCCCAGAATGTTCCAAATAACCCTGGCAGAGTTTTATATTCAAAAATTACAATAACTATTTAAACAACAATTAACCAAATCTTAAATTATGAGAAAAACAACTATTTATTTAACTATATTTTTATTAATCTTTTCATCATGTAGTAAAGAAGATGAAATTCAGCTTTTAGATATTGTATCTGAAAAATTTGAAAATCTTTACGCGCCTCAAAATGGTGGGAGAAATCAGAGGACTGGCCAGATGGAACCAGTATCTGGTGAATTCACAAAATTTAATTTTTCAACTGGACAAATTACAACAAGTGATACCGATTGGGATGTGGCATTTAGAGCTACTACAATTATAGTTAATGGTGGTGTATCACTTGAAACAATTGATGAACCAACAAGAACAGGTAATAGCGCAGTGTATATAGCAAACGGAACAATGTCATCTGTCACTGATGTTGACTTAATGTCTTTAACTCAAGATTCTTCTAACGGATATGCAGTTCCAACTGGTGGTGGAAATGGATGGTATACTTATCAAGGACCTCCTGTAAATTTAATTTCTCCAACGCCTGGAAAAATTTTAGTTTTCAGGACAAATGATGGGAAGTATGCTAAAGTGGAAATCTTAAGTTATTATAAAGATGCTCCAGAAAATCCAGATGCATATACTGATGAAACTCCATATTATACTTTCAACTTTGTTTATCAACCAAATGAAGGAGTAACAAGTTTCTAAACCAATTTATAGATCAAAAGTATATCTACTTTATAAGTGGGTATACTTTTTTTTAACTAATTTGAACTCAAATATTTTTTAGGGGTAATTCCAAATTTTTTCTTAAAAACATTTATAAAATGACTACTTGAAGAATATCCTAAATGAGTTGATACTTCATTAACATTAAAACTCCTACTAGATAACATTTTACTAGCAGTATTCATTTTATAATCAGTTAGGAATCCAAAAACAGTATTACCATAGATTTGTTTAAATCCAGTTTTTAAATTTTTTAAGGGGATTTCAACTTCAGTTGATAATTCTTTTAAACTAGGAGGGTTTTCAAAATTTTTAATAATTATTTCTTTTGCCATTTTTATTTTAACAACATTTTTTTCATCAGCTAAAAATGGGCATTGTTCAATATTCAAGTCATTTGATTCATTAAAATACATACCTAATAACTCAAATATTTTCCCTTTGAGATATAGATTTTTGACATTTTCACTCAATTTCTCATTCATTATTTGATTAAGAACAGTACTAATCTGAGGTGTAATTACATTCTCTTTATAGTATTTTTTGCCTGAATTTTCTTGTGATAAAAATGAAATGTTATCAGTTAATTCTGAAAACAAACCATGAAATTTTTTAATAGTAATTAGTAGACTTAAATATCTAGTGTTTTTTTCTAGAGTTGCATCAATTGGAAGATTAGTAGAAGGGTTAAATAAAATAAGTGAATTATTCTCTTTAAGGTCTAATGTATACGATCCATTATTATACCTAAAAGAAATTTTACCCTCTAAGCAAAAATGAAATTGTATAAAATTAATATCAGTACTAAACAATATGTCTTCAGAATCTTTTTCAAAATTTGAATAAGTATTAATTAAAATATCGTTATCTATCTTAAAGGTATTCATAACTGTTTATTAATATAAGACAAATATAAAATTGTTAAATAACATATAGAATTAATTTCATTAAATTAGCCTTTATGGATGTTGGCTCAATATTAATAGTACTTCCTTTATTGATTATATTTTCGTATCTGTTTGATATATTCGCTCGAAGAACAAAATTTCCATCTGTTATACTATTAGTATTTACAGGAATACTAGCTAGGTCTATATCATCTTATTATGGATACTCAAACTTTCAATTTTTAGATAGTCTGGTTCCCGTTCTAGGTACTATAGGTCTTATTTTAATTGTACTTGAAGCTGCACTTGAATTAGAAATAAAAAAAGAAAAAACATCAATCATAATTAAAGGGTTTTTAGCTGCTTTCTTTATTCTAATGATAAACATAATACTAGTGAGTATTTTCTTTGGAGAAGTAATTGGCCTCTCTTATCCAACATCAGTTATATATGCAATACCATTATCTATAATAAGTAGTGCGGTTGCTATTCCTTCAGCTACTGGGCTTATAACAAAGAATAAAGAGTTCATCGTATACGAATCAACATTCTCAGATATATTGGGAATTATGATATTTTACTATTCAGTTAGACAAGTTGAAAAAGGTCAACCTCTAATTGGTTTAGAACCAATTTTTACATTAATTGGTCAGATATTTTTAATAATTATAATCTCAATTGCTATTACTTATCTTCTGTTTCAATTGATTCAGAGAATTGAACATCATGTGAAATTCTTTCTTATACTTGCTTTATTAATCTTAGCATATGAAATTGGAAAAGATTTCCTAAAACTTCCATCTTTGGTTCTAATTTTTATTTTTGGAATATTTCTTTCAAACTTTAAAAATCTTATACCTACCAGTTTAAAAAAGTATATTAAAACTGATAAAGTTGGAAAATCAGATCTTCATGAATTTCATCTATTAACGGCAGAGTCAACCTTTTTAGTAAGGACTTTTTTCTTTTTATTTTTTGGCTTCTCTATACCACTGGAAAGTTTTGTAGAGTTTGAACCATATATAATTGGAGCAACGGTTCTACTTATAATGTATGGGGTAAGATATTTTTATTTAGCACTTGTAATGCCAGATGATGACTCCAAACCACTTTTATATTTTTCTCCAAGAGGATTAATTACAATACTTTTATTTTTGAGTATATCTGATTATGATATCCAAAAAAGTAATATAGTTGATGAAAAAGTTCTGTTAGTAATTATTATTGCCTCAATGCTTATTATGATTCAGGGATCAATTAACCGAAAAAAGAAAGAAGATCCAGAATTAGAGCCTCAACAAACTTTTACCGAAATTGTTGACTCACAAATTGATAAGAAATGAAAAAATTAAAAATTTTAGCAATCACTATTGCAATAATATTCTCTGTAATCTATGCATTTAATTTAGAATACTTTATTAAGGGTGTTCGGGTAGTTTATTTAAATGGACAGACAACAGTCTCTATTGATGATTTAAAATATTTTGATTATGAAACCATAAAAGCTCCTGATGAAAAGTCTCCCTGGAATGAAAGAGAAAATATAATTGATACTTTCTCAAATGAATTTGAGGAAGTAAATAAGGAGTTTAGAACCGTTGCATATGTTGTAATCCACAAGGATACAATTATTGCTGAAAAATATTATAAAGGGTATTCATCTGATTCATCATCAAATTCTTTTTCCATGGCAAAAACTTTTGTCTCAGCCATGATGGCAAAAGCAGTAGAACTTGGTTATATAAATAGTCTTAATGATAAAGTTGTAGATTATATACCTGAGCTTAAGGGAGAATTTGCAAATGATGTTAGGGTAATTGATCTAGCTAGCATGACATCTGGATTAGACTGGGATGAGGGTACCTCTGATCCTTTTAGCCCTGTTGCTAAACAGTATTTTGTTTCAGATGTTAAAGAACTAATGTTAAATCAACCAATTATTGAAAAACCTGGTGTGAAAAATCATTACTCTAGTGGTAACACTCAACTTCTATCAATTTTAATTGAAAGAGCTTCTGGAATTAAAATTGATGATTTTTTTGAAAATGAAATTTGGTCTAAAATTAATCCAGACAATGATGCTTACTGGCAGGTTGATAGTAAAAATAAAGGAACTATAAAATCTTTTTGCTGTTTTCACTCGAATGCACGTGATTTTTCAAGGTTAGGAAAGCTTTACTTAAATTATGGTAACTGGAATGGAAATCAGATTATCGATTCTACTTTTGTAAAATCATCTATGAAGCCTTTCCTTGATAATTTCGATGCATATGGAATAGGTCTTTGGTTAAAAAAACATAAAGATTTGAATGTATCACTAATGAGTGGTCATCAAGGTCAATATGTCATTATGATTCCAGAAAAAGAATTAATTATTACAAGATTAGGGGAAAGAGATATTGATCTAGGAGGTCCTGGTGTTTCAGGTGATGTTCTAACTTATATTGACGAGGCTCTTAAACTAATTGAAGATTAAATCTTGAGTTTTAATTTAACTGGACAGTGATCAGAATGAAATACATTCTGAAGTATTGAAGCATCTTCAATTTTATTTAATAAGGATTTTGAAACAATATTATAATCTATCCTCCATCCTTTATTATTAGCTCTAGAGTTAGCCCTATAGCTCCACCAACTGTATTGATGCAGGGATTTATTTATTACTCTAAATGAGTCAATAAATTTATCCCCAATAAATGAATCTAGCCATTCTCTTTCCTCAGGTAAAAATCCTGAAACATTTTTATTTCTTACTGGATCATGAATGTCTATTGAGTTATGACAAATATTATAATCCCCACAAATAACTAGATTTTCAATTTTATTACTTAAAGAATAAATATATTCTTTAAAATCATCCATAAAACGGAACTTAAAATCAAGCCTATCCGTGTTAGTGCCTGATGGAAGATATAAACTCATAATAGATACTTTATCAAAATCTAACCTTAAAATTCTTCCTTCGTAATCCATATAATCAATTCCTGATCCATATTCAATATGATTAGGTTTTAATTTGGAAAAAATTGCAACACCACTGTATCCTTTTTTTTGAGCAGAAAACCAATATGAATGGTAACCTAAATTCTCTATTAGATCAAACTCAACTTGATCCTTGTTTGCCTTTGTTTCTTGGATACATATAACATCAGGAGATTCACTTTTAAGCCAATCAACAAGTCCTTTTCTCATTGCTGCTCTTATTCCATTAACATTGTAGGTAATTATATTCAATTGTCTAGCTTTTTTAATAAGCTTTTAAGAGTTAGTTCAGAGTCAACTATAGTTTTTAATTCTGATAGTTTAATTCTTCTTTGTTCCATTGAATCTCTATCTCTAATAGTAAAAGTATCATCTTCAATAGTTTGATGATCAATAGTTATACAATACGGAGTTCCTATTGCATCCTGTCTTCTATACCTTCTCCCTATTGCATCTTTTTCATCATAAACTATATTGATATCATGAATAAAATCTCTCATAATCTTTCTGGTATACTCAGGCAAACCATCTTTTTTTAATAAGGGTAAAAATGCTAATTTATTAGGAGCTAGTGGCCTTGGAATACTCATTACAGTTCTTGAAGATCCATCCTTTAAAATCTCATTTTTAAGTGAATTTGAAAGTATAGCCAAGAACATTCTATCAAGCCCAATAGAAGTTTCAACAACATAAGGTGTATAGTTCTTGTCTAACACAGGATCAAAATATTGTATTTTTTTTCCAGATAGTTTTTCATGGCTTTTTAGATCAAAATCTGTTCTGGAATGAATTCCTTCAAGCTCTCTAAATCCAAATGGAAAAAGAAATTCTATATCACATGCAGCATCTGCATAATGAGCAAGTTTATCATGATCATGATATCTAAAAGAATTGGATTTTATTCCTAAATTTAAATGCCAATCAAGTCTCTTTTTCTTCCATTGATTAAAACAATCTTCTTGAGTCCCAGGCTGAATAAAGAACTGCATTTCCATTTGTTCAAATTCTCTCATTCTGAAAATAAACTGACGAGCTACAATTTCATTTCTAAATGCCTTACCAGTTTGAGCAATCCCAAATGGTATCTTCATTCTGGAGGTTTTTTGAATACTTAAGTAATTTAAAAAAATCCCCTGTGCAGTTTCAGGTCTTAAGTATAAATCCATACTAGAGTCCTCAGAAGCTCCAAGCTTTGTATCAAACATCAGATTAAATTGTCTTACTTCAGTCCAATTACATGTGCCTGAAACGGGACATTTAATTTCTAAGTCATCAATTAGTTTTTTTACTGCAGGTAAATCGTCATTCTCAAATGCCAAAATCATTTTACCCTTAACATCTTCAATAGATTTAATAATCTCTAATACTCTTGGATTTGTTTCTGTAAACTGTTTCTTATCAAATTTTTCCTTAAATCTTTTTTCAGCTTTTGAAATTTCTTTTTGAACTTTTGAGTTTAATTTTTCTATATATTCCTCAATTAAGACATCAGCTCTGTATCTTTTTTTTGAATCTTTATTATCAATTAAGGGATCGTTGAAAGCATCTACATGACCAGAGGCTACCCATGTTTTAGGATGCATAAATATAGCAGAGTCAATACCAACTATATTTTCATTTAATTGAATCATTGACTTCCACCAGTATTCTCTAATATTATTTTTAAGTAAAACTCCATTATGAGCATAGTCATAAATAGCATTTAGCCCTTCATATATTTCACTAGATGGAAATATAAAGCCATATTCTTTTGAGTGTGATATTATTTTTTTTAAAGCGTCTTTATCCATTAGTATATTATAAAAATAGTTCTTTTTACTATTTTAAATATGTTAATTTGTAATTGATTTGATACAATGAGAAATTTAATCTACACTGTTTTATCAATAGTAGTAATTAATGGTTGCGCAAAGCGTGGTTCACCAAGTGGAGGGCCGACTGATAGTATTCCTCCTGTTCTTGTAAATGCCAATCCTAAACTAAATTCAGTAAACTTTGACTCTGAAGAAATTAAACTCACATTTGATGAGTGGGTTAAATTAGATAAAGTTGGAGATCAATTAATTATTTCTCCACCTCTAGAAAAGACATCTTATGAAGTTAAGCCCTTAAGTGGAGTAACTAAGAAAGTTTTTTTTAAATTTATAGATAGTCTTGAATCAGAAACAACATATACAATAAATTTTGGGAATAGCATTAAAGATAATAATGAAGGAAACCCTCTAACTTTTTTTAATTATACATTTTCAACAGGAGAGACTATTGATTCATTATATGTAAAAGGTAACATATCTGATGCCTATGATTTTGAAACTGATAATTATGTTTCACTTCAACTTTATAGAATTGATTCTATTTTTAAAGATTCCATAATCTTTAATGAGCGTCCAACATATGTTGCTAATTCATTAGATTCAACCTTATATCAATTTCAAAATCTTAAAGAGGGTAAATATTTAATTATAGCCTTAAAAGATGTTGACAATAATTACTTTTTTGATCCATTTTATGATAAGATTGGATTCATTGACTCGTTAATTACTCTTCCAAGAGATTCAATTATTGATTTTAAATTATTCAAAGAAGAGACAGCTTTGATATGGGATAAACCTCATTTTATAAATAGTGAAAAAATTGGATTTGGATATTATGGAAAACTTGATTTAAAAAATATTGAGATTGAATCATCTATTCCAGACAGTATTCAGTATACATTTACAAAAGAAGATGAAAAAGATACACTTAATTTTTGGCTTTCGAGAAATAGCTTTGATTCTTTAAATTTTAATTTGATAGAAAAAGATACTGTTAAGCTTGTGACAGTTAAATTTGACAGAGCCAGAGATACATTAATCGATTCATTAAGTATAAGTCCTAAAACCACTAATGTAATCCACCTCAAGGAAACATTTAAGCTTTCATCTAATATTCCTGTGACAAATATTAAAGATTCTTTAATTACTATTAGGGATATTGACTCTTTAGTAGTTCCTTTTACAACTTCAATTAACGATAATTTAGATGAAATAGATATAAAATTCGAAGTTTCTCCTTCAGATAATTATAGGATTTTTATTTTACCAGAATCTATAAAAGACATAAAAGGTGTTGTTAACGACACTTTAGAATATAGTGTGGTTAGTCAAACAATAGAAGACTATGGAAATGTTTATTTAGATGTGATTAGAAATAATGAATCTGAGTTTATTCTTCACATGATAAATAATAATGGTGACATAATTAGAGAATTTAATAATGTTTCTCAAAACTCCACATATAATTTTGAATATATAAGGCCCGGAAAATATACCTTTAGATTAATTGAAGATTCAAATAACAATAATATATGGGATACTGGAAATTATCTTAAAAAAATTAATCCTGAACCTGTTTATTATTTTTCAAATGAAATTGAAGTAAGAGCAAACTGGGATCTAAATGAAACTTTTGATCTAAATAAATTATAGCTTAGCTTTTAAAAATTCTTTATTCATTCTTGCAATATTTTCAATAGATATACCTTTTGGA
>ERZ802822.610-NODE-610-length-24347-cov-8.019942_pt1 | contig 24347 bp, 28 predicted proteins | sample MGYA00345649_ERZ802822 | MGnify/ENA primary metagenome ERZ802822 (study PRJEB30503, sample SAMEA104212359) | marine metagenome | biome: Westerlies Biome; feature: [SRF] surface water layer (ENVO:00010504) within the epipelagic zone...; material: water...
GAGACCTACAACATCGTGGCTGCCCACGGTTACTTCGGTCGCCTGATCTTCCAATACGCCTCCTTCAACAACAGCCGCAGCCTTCACTTCTTCCTGGCTGCCTGGCCTGTGGTCGGCATCTGGTTCACTGCCCTGGGCGTCAGCACCATGGCTTTCAACCTGAACGGTTTCAACTTCAACCAGTCCATCCTTGATGGTCAGGGCCGCGTCCTGAACACCTGGGCTGATGTGCTGAACCGCGCCAACCTCGGCATGGAAGTGATGCACGAGCGCAACGCTCACAACTTCCCCCTCGACCTGGCTGCTGCTGAGTCCACTCCTGTGGCTCTGCAAGCACCTGCCATCGGCTGAGGCTGAAGTCTCTTAACCCAAAGATTCAGCGTCAGTTGAATCGGAAAGCCCTCACCTCACGGTGGGGGCTTTTTGTTTTGGGCTGAAATCCATTCACTTAACCTGCTTCACCTTTCACACTTCGCGTCCATCGACCTTGATCGAACTCATTCTTTCGGTCGGCCTGGCTTTCATCATGCTGAGCCTCGGTCTATCCCTTCAACCGGCTGATTTCAGCAGGGCTCTTGGCCAGCCGCGCGCCCTAATGGGAGGAGCATTAGCTCAGCTCATTCTTCTGCCTCTTGTGGCCTTCGGTCTACTGAGCTTGTCAGGACTGGATGGCGACCTTGCCCTGGGGATCATGATCCTGAGCTGCTGTCCGGGAGGAATCACCTCCAATGTGATGACGAGGCTCTCCCGCGGAGATGTGGCACTGTCCATCTCTTACACAGCCCTGGCCAGTCTGGTGACAGCGTTCACCTTGCCGGTGGTTCTCAGTCTCACAGCACCGTTGTTGCTTCCGAGCCAAACCCTCGAGCTGTCTATCCTTCCCCTCAGTCTCAAGGTGTTTTCCATCTCCACCGTGCCGGTGGTGATCGGGGTATGGACCGCTCAGCAGGCACCTGGCTTCTGCAAACGCAATAGACAAAAGGCGGAACGGCTCGCCAATCTGTTGTTCGTTCTGATCGTGGCTGGCACGCTGATCAGCCAATGGTCCGTGTTTACGAGCAACCTGAAGTCGATTGGCCCAACTCTTTTGGCCCTGAATTTGTTGATGCTGGCCATTGGACTGAGCCTCGGCAAACTGCTGCAGATGTCGACTGAACAGACCACAAGCTTGTCCATTGAAGCGGGATTTCAAAACGGCACCGTGGGCATCGTCGTGGGATCGTTGCTCGGGCCAGACCTGATGCAAAGCCAGCTCAACAGCTTCAGCCTTCCGTCTGCTGTTTACGGCGTGCTGATGACAGTCACCATCATTCCGTTCATTGCCTGGAGACGAAGCATCAAGCCCATGACAACACAACCCTGAGGCTGGATATCACCCAGCGGCGATCTGCCCTGTGGTCCAGTAGCGAACGCGTGCGGGATGGGTGTCGAGGTATTCGTCGACAGCGATCTCAGCTGACCGGTCATTGGCCTTAAGCAGCAGGTCTGACATCTCCTGATCCGGGAGATGGAAACGGGTCAAGAAGTCGGCGACATCGGGAGCATCCAAATCAAGACTGGGCCGACCCAGCGCGTGAATCCGCTCAATGCCACCAAAAACACGCTTCGGGTCTTCGAGAAAGCGCAACTTGTAGCGGGCGAACATCCAATGCGGCATCCAGCTGGTGACAATCACCCATTGCTCTCGGCGAATGGCCTGGTCAAGCACCGCCGTCATCGCCGCACTGCTCGACGCCACCAAGTCCAGGTCATTGAGTTGGTAGCTCTTGAGCGCCTCTGCAGACGCCTGATTCAACCCTGAACCGGGATCGATCCCCTGCACGCGGTTCTGAAAACGAGCGGCCAGAGCAGGGTCCCGCAACTGCTGGATCGACGAGAGCTCAGCCTTCGGGATGTAGTCGGGAACCACCCAACCCAGACGGCCGGAATACATGGACCCGAAATCGAGCACGCGGTCGCGCACCCGTTGCCAGTAGTCACGATGGGTCAGTGGCAACCAGGCCATCAGCATCATGTCGAGATCGCCGCGAGCAACTGAGGCGTATTGAATGCCGATGTCGGCGAGAACTCTCTCCACCTCGATGTTGTAGGCCTGCTGAATCACCTTCTGAGCGATCAGGCTGATGACCTCGGCATCAGCCCAGGGAGACCAACCCAGTCGTAGAGGAGATCCAGTTAATGCCGAGGTGGGTTGCGGTGTACGTCCAGTCTCCGGACCTGCCACCTGGGACGTCCGAGCAGAAGGTTGACTGAGATTGACCAAGCTGGCCATCGAAGCCCCCGCAAGCCCCAGGCCTCCAAGCAACACCGCGCGTCGACGGATGCGGTTGTCATCACTCATGACGACCTCCAGGGAGACATCCACGCGCGCCAGCGCTGACGAAGGGGTTGCACTTCGCGGGCTGTGAAGCTCTGACTGAGACGGTCGAGGATCACGGCAAGGATCACTACAGCAATTCCACCTTCGAAACCCAGACCCACGTCGAGCTGCTGAATGCCACGCAACACCACATCGCCTAAACCGCCTCCGCCAATCATGGAAGCGATCACCACCATGGACAGAGCCAGCATGATCGTCTGATTGACGCCCGTCATCACCGTGGGTAGTGCACTCGGCATCTGAACTTTCCAGAGAAGCTGGCGTTCACTGCATCCGAAGGAGCGTCCTGCTTCGATCAGATCAGCAGGGACCTGTGACAATCCGAGCTGCGTCAATCGGACGACAGGAGGCATGGAAAAGATCAGGGTGGCCAGGATCGAAGGCACCGCACCGGTGCTGAACAGCATCACAGCAGGAATCAGATAAACAAAGGCCGGCATGGTCTGCATCAAGTCGAGGCAGGGCCTCACCAGACGCCAAACCGAGCGGTATCGGGCCGAGAGGATTCCCAAGGGCAAGCCGATCACGAGGGCCAATAGCGAGGCCGTGATCACCAGAGCCAGAGTGGCGATCATCTCGTTCCAGAGCTGGAGGGAAAGCACAAGGTTGAGGCCGAGAAGCACGAAGAGCGCGAAGCCTCCACTCACTCTCCAGAGACCGATCGCGGCCACGCTCCAGGCGAGCAACCAAGCCGGAGGACTGTCTAGAAGCATCTCGGTGAAGGAAACCACGGCGAGAACCGAGACCTTGATCACATCAAAAGCACCCTGAGCATTGGCGAGCAGCCAGGCAACGATGACGTCGACACCTTGACCCAGCCATCCAGCCTGATGTGCCGCTGCGAGGAGAGTCATGAACCCAATCCCTCCATCGATCTGAGCAGTTGATGGGCGCTGATCACACCAATGAATTGCTGCCCAGAATCCAGCACAGGCACTGGATCAGAGCACAGAGCCACCGATTGGATTGCATCCTTGACGCGAGTTCCCGACCGCAAGACGGTGGTTTCTGAAGCGTCAAGCCAACCCCTTTGCGCGGTGACCATCCCCAAGAACCGACGCTGTGAGTCCATGACATAAAGCGTGTCCTGAGATCGCTCAGGACGGGGGTCGCCGTCCTGAAGCACAAGCTCACGGTTGGTAGGCATCGCCACACGGTCGACGGTCAGCACCGATGCCACATCCACATCCCTGAAGAAACGCCGGACCTCCTCGCTAGCGGGTTGATGCAGGAGGGTTTGGGCCGTATCGCACTGGAGCAGTCGCCCTCCCTGCATCAGAGCGATCCGGTCACCGATCCGAATGGCTTCATCAAGGTCATGGGTGATGAAAACAACCGTGCGGCGCTGCTCCGCCTGGAGATCGAGAAGCAGATCCTGCATATCGACACGAATCAGAGGGTCGAGGGCTGAAAAGGCCTCATCCATGAGCAGGATCGGGGGATCGAGCGCCAGCGCTCGCGCCAGGCCCACGCGCTGTTGCATCCCTCCTGAGAGTTGCGCGGGTCGCTTGCGCAACTCCTGTCCCAGTCCCACCCGCTCCAACGCCTCGATGGCTCGGGATTGCCGAACTCTGCGTGGAACGCCAGCCACCTCAAGGCCGAAGGCCGCGTTGTCCAGAACGCTCCGATGGGGGAACAGCGCAAACGATTGAAAAACCATCGCCATCTGATGCCGGCGCAAATCAGCCAGCTCGGAGGGCGTCAACGCAGCGAGCGAACGCCCCTGCACCAAGACATCACCAGCAGAGGGTCGAATCAGTCCGTTGAGCAGTCGCAGCAATGTGGACTTACCCGAGCCGGACAGGCCCATCACAACAAAGATCTCGCCAGCGCAGATATCGAGGCAGACATCTTGCACAGCAGCGCGAGCACCCAGTTGCTGATGGAGCTGATCGGGGTCTGCGCCGTTGCGCAATTGATGAACCACCTCAGAGGAAGAGCCACCGAATACTTTCCACGCCGACCTTATGGAGATCTCTGACTGCACTTCAGAGCCCTCCAAGAACCTTTAAGGCTTATAGCAAAAACAAGAAGAGGCATGAGGAATATCAACCCAAAGACCTTGAATGAGCACAGATTTAAATTCATGAGACCAACTGCAGCACAGGGCTTCTCGCGAATATGCGTATAAATCTAAAGCGATTAATTTCACCGGAAAGCTGACAGCTATCCAGTTCATGGTTAGCTTGCAGAGGGAGCGTGAATCTTGTTCATCGTTCACATCAATGGTGTTGCGTGCACTGCAGTCAAAGGGTCTGCGGCATCGCTGCCATTTCCAGTGCAGTCAAGAGCGAATTCGGCATGACCTCAACCAAGAGCCACCCTTCAGCGGAGTCCGGTGATGCTCAGCGGTTCGGCGAGACCCCCGAAAGCGTGAGGGAAACGGACCACTACCAGCAGGAGTACATCGAGCAATTCGCTGACCGGTGGGATCGTCTCATCGATTGGCAAGCACGGGAAGAAGCGGAGGGGGATTTCTTCGTGAAGCTGCTTCGAGAGCACGGAGCCAAGTCCATTCTGGATGTGGCCACGGGGACCGGATTTCATTCCGTGCGGCTACTTCGCGAAGGCTTCGAAGTGGTGAGCGTGGATGGGAGCCCGAACATGCTGGCCCGGGCTTTCAAGAATGCTCGCAGTCGTGACCTGCTGATGCGGACGGTTCACGCCGACTGGCGTTTTCTGAACCGCGACATCCATGGCGAATACGACGCCGTGATCTGCCTGGGCAACTCCTTCACCCATTTGTTCCGGGAACGGGATCGGCGCAAGGCCCTAGCGGAGTACTACGCCGTTCTTAAGCACAACGGCATCCTCATTCTCGACCATCGCAACTACGACAGACTCCTCGAAGGAACCTCAACCAGCGGCAAAAGCAATGTCTATTGCGGCAAGGATGTGGAGGTTGGTCCTGAGCATGTGGACGACGGACTCGCGCGGTTCCGCTACGCCTTCAGCGATGGGAGCACTTACCACCTCAACATGTTCCCCTTGCGTCATGGCTACGTGAGGAGGTTGATGCGCGAGGTGGGCTTCCAGCGCATCACCACCTACGGCGACTACCAACGCGGCCACGACGACCCTGATTTCTACGTGCACGTTGCCGAAAAGGAATACCTCTTCGACACCGATGTGACCGCGATCTAAACCCCATGACGCAAAGCACCTACTCCGATGCCGCGGCCACGGCTGCCAGCTACTACGACAGCACCGATGCCGACCACTTCTATGCCGACATCTGGGGAGGCGAGGACATTCACATCGGCTTGTATGCCGAACCCGATGAAGCCATCGCCGCGGCCAGCCGGCGCACAGTCGACACCCTGATCGACTTGATTGGCAGTGAGGGGCTAGGCGATGGACAAGCTGAGCGCCTTGTGGTGGATTTTGGCTCTGGCTACGGGGGTGCCGCTCGCCGTCTCTGCCAACGGCCCAACGTGCGGGTCGAAGCCATCAATATTTCCGCCGTTGAGAATGATCGTCATCGGCTTCTCAACCGCGAAGCCGGTGTCGACCAGACCATCACCGTTCACAACGCCTCCTTTGAGTCGGTTCCTCTGGACGATGGCTGTGCTGATGTGATCTGGAGCCAAGACGCAATCTTGCACTCAGGTGACCGTCAGAAAGTGATGCATGAGGCGTCGCGCCTACTGAAGCCTGGCGGTGTGATGGTGATGACCGACCCCATGGCCGCCGATGGCGTTCCAGCCGAGTCGCTCTCAGCGATCCTGCAGCGGATCCACCTCCAAGACCTCGGCTCCCCGGAGCGCTACAGAACCTGGGCTGACGTGGCTGGGCTTGAACGAACACATTGGGACGATCGAACTCCCATGCTGATCAAGCACTACAGCCGCGTGCGTGAAGAGCTCAAGCAGCGCCGTGAGCTGCTGACCCGCACCATCAGTACCGACTACCTCGAGCGCATGGATGCTGGCCTCGGCCACTGGGTGGAAGGAGGTGAAGCCGGCCGACTGTGTTGGGGCCTGATGCGCTTCCGCAAACCACTGCACTGATGGACACACCTGACAACCAAGCGCAATCTTCCGACCACACCCCCCGCGAAGTGGTTGAGCAGCTCATCCAAGACTGGAATCTGCATCCCCATCCCGAGGGTGGCTGGTACAGGGAAATGCACCGCAGCCCGGAACAGGTCACCCGCAGCGACGGTGCGCAGCGCAGCAGCATCACCGCCATCCTCTTTCTCCTGGATGCCGAATCCAAAAGTTGCTGGCATGCCGTGCACGGTGCCGACGAAATCTGGATCCATCTGCAGGGCTCACCCCTGAGCCTCTGGACGCTGGAGCCGAATGGCAGCGAAGCTTTCCAACACGTTCTGTCACTTCACCAGCCTCTGCACGCCGTTCGGGCAGGTCACTGGCAGGCAGCCCGCACGGAAGGGCAGTACAGCCTGGTGAGCTGCTGCGTCGGCCCAGGGTTTCAGTTCGAGGATTTCGAGATGCTGAGATCTCGACCCGCTGAGCAGCATCCACCGGGGGCGCTGCCTGACCTGCTCTGACATCTACGCTTTGGCGATCGATGGCATTCCATGGGCAGCAGTTTCGGCACCCTGTTCCGCATCAGCACCTTCGGCGAGTCCCATGGCGGCGGCGTGGGGGTGATCCTGGAAGGATGCCCGCCAAGACTGGAACTGGACCTGGTGGCCATTCAGGCTGAACTCGATCGGAGACGCCCTGGGCAAAGCAAGATCACCACACCCCGAAAGGAAGCCGACCAGGTGGAGATCCTCAGCGGTGTGATGGATGGGATCACCCTTGGCACACCGATCGCCATGATGGTGCGCAACAAAGATCAACGTCCGCAGGATTACAAGGAAGTGGAGGTCGCCTTCCGCCCCTCCCATGCCGACGCCACTTATCAGGCGAAGTATGGGATTCAGGCCCGCAGCGGTGGAGGGAGAGCCTCGGCCCGGGAAACCATCGGACGAGTGGCGGCTGGAGCCATTGCCCGGCAGATACTGCAGCGATCCCATGGCACAGAGGTTGTGGCCTGGGTGAAACGCATCCACGATCTGGAGGCCCAGGTGGACGCCAGTGCCGTGACGCGTGAAGCCGTGGAGGCCAACATCGTGCGTTGCCCGGACGCGACGATGGCTGAACGGATGATCGAACGGATCGAAGCGATCGGACAGGAAGGTGACTCCTGCGGTGGCTTGATCGAATGTGTCGTGAGAAGGCCGCCCGTTGGCCTCGGAATGCCAGTGTTCGACAAGCTGGAAGCGGATCTGGCCAAAGCCGTGATGTCCCTGCCCGCCACCAAAGGCTTCGAAATCGGCTCAGGCTTCGCCGGCACCCTGCTTAAAGGAAGCCAGCACAATGACGCTTTTCTTCCCAGTGACGACGGAAGGCTGCGCACGGCCTCCAACAATTCCGGGGGAATCCAAGGAGGAATCAGCAACGGTGAGCCGATCGTGATCCGCGTGGCCTTCAAACCAACTGCAACGATTCGCAAGGAACAGCAGACCATCAACGACCGTGGCGAAGCCACCACCCTTGCCGCCAAAGGAAGACACGACCCTTGCGTCCTGCCGAGGGCCGTTCCGATGGTGGAAGCGATGGTGAATCTCGTTCTGGCCGATCATCTACTGAGACAGCAGGGCCAATGCAGTTTGTGGTGAAGGAGTCCAGCCACGATTAGCTGCGGGCAGGCGAATCGATTCCATTGACGCTGACCAGCTGCGCTGCTGCTTTCGCCATCCGCCCCGCCACAGTGCCGGAAGCGGCCGACGATTGAGTGCGCTTGCGAGCCCTCTTGGCAGGTCGGGGTTTGGCAGCGGTCCCTGTAGACGCTTTGGCAGCAGGCTTCGGAACAGCCTGCTTTTTGACAGCTGATGGCTTGGCTGACGAGGGTTTGGCCGTTGATTTCGACGCTGCTTTAACAGGCCTAGCGGACGTGGCTTTCTTGGATGCAGTCGCAGGTTTCTTGCGGGCTGGTCTGGTCGACGCAGCTCGGTTGCGATGGCTCAGCACCATCACCCACTCCTCGTCCGTCAAAGATGCAGGCTTGCTGCCATGGGCGTTGGCAAGCTTGGCCGCTTTTTCGATGTCCTTAATCAGATTCACCCAAGAGGTCGCGAATCGCTTGTCGGACTGCGAACGGGCACCGCTTTCAACCAGCGTTTCCACAACCCCTGCGGCCGTGACCTTCTTACGGCGACGGTTGAAGATCTCTTTCTGAAGCTGAGCGACGAGAGCATCGGCTTTGTCGCTCAGCTTGATGGATAACTGAGACATCGGCACAGAAACATCTCTCTCATCTGTAGCAGATGAGTCTCAACTCATCCACCGAGCCACGGCTTCATCCCAGGATCCAGGGCATCGTCGACGAACACGGTCCGGCCCAGAGCGACGGCGTTGTAGCCGGCAGCTAACCAAGGAATCAGATCGGTGCATCGCAGTCCACCGGCAGCAATCATGAACGGGAGATCACCCATGGGAGCCGAGATCTGACGCCGATAGTCGACGCCGAGTACCGAAGCCGGGAAGAGCTTCACCAAGCTGCAGCCAAGCGCTTGGGCTGATCGAATCTCAGAGGGCGTCATGACTCCAGGAACCAGAACACAGCACAAATCTCTCGCCTTGGACTGCAACTCGGGATCCAGAAGTGGAGACATGGCATAACCAAGACCCAGGTTGGCGACCTGTTGCAGAGCCGGCAGTGTGGACACGGATGCCGCACCCAGCCTGACTTCTGGGTAACGCGCCCTGATCGCGTCAACGAGCGTGGGCCAACGGGGATGAACCGCCCAGGCCAGCTCAACATGCAAAACACCCGCCCCTACCAGCTGATCCAGCTGATGGCAGAGGCGGGTGCTCTCAAAGGTGTTTTGGTAGTCGTTGGATCCTGGTCGCAGAACGACAAGCAGGGGCTGATCGGTTAATGAGCTGATCAGCCACTCCGAAGGATCAGACGTATTCGGCAACCCGGACGTCACTGCGGATCAGAAGCTCTTGCAATTCTTCTGCATCAACAGTTTCCTGCTCCACAAGCATCTCTGCGATCTCGTCGAGAACACTCCGATTGCTGACGAGCACCTTGGTCGCGCGCTTGTAAGCGACATCGACCAGATCAGACACCTCTTCATCGATCGTGGCAGCAGTGTCCTCAGAAAAATCACGCTCTGCGGCGATGTCCCGACCCAGGAACATCCCACCCTGGGATCGGCCCAGAGCGACCGGACCGAGTTTGTCACTCATGCCGAAACGGGTCACCATTTGGCGGGCAACCTGAGCCACCTGCTGGAGGTCGTTGGAGGCTCCAGTTGTGACCTCGTCCTCCCCGTAGACGATTTCCTCGGCCACCCGACCACCGAGTGCCACGGCCATCTGATTTTGGAGGTAGGTACGTGAATACAGACCCGACTCCATCCGTTCCTCGCTGGGGGTGAAGAACGTCAGTCCACCAGCATTGCCTCGGGGAATGATCGAAATCTTCTGAACAGGGTCGTAATCGGGCATCAGCGCTCCAACCAGGGCGTGACCAGCTTCGTGGTAAGCCACCAGACGCTTGCGACGCTCGCTCATTACACGGTCTTTTTTCTCAGGACCGGCCATCACCCGTTCGATGGCATCGCTGATTTCATCGTTACTCACCTCACTGAGATCGCGGCGGGCCGCAAGAATTGCAGCCTCATTCAGAAGATTGGAAAGATCAGCACCGGTGTAGCCAGGGGTGCGGCGCGCCACTTTGTCGAGATCGACGTCCTTCGAGAGGGTCTTGCCTCGGGCATGAACATTGAGAATCTGCAGACGACCGGCGTAATCAGGACGGTCCACGACAACCTGCCGGTCGAAACGGCCTGGACGCATCAGTGCTGCGTCCAGCACATCGGGACGGTTCGTGGCAGCGACGATGATGATCCCCGTGTTGCCCTCGAAACCATCCATTTCGGTGAGCAGCTGATTCAGCGTCTGTTCGCGCTCATCGTTGCCTCCACCGAGACCAGCGCCACGCTGGCGGCCAACCGCATCGATTTCATCAATGAAGACGATGCAAGGAGCATTTTTCTTGGCCTGCTCGAACAGATCACGAACGCGGCTGGCACCGACACCCACAAACATTTCCACAAACTCCGAACCGGAGATGGAGAAGAACGGAACGCCAGCTTCACCAGCTACTGCCTTGGCGAGCAGCGTTTTGCCAGTTCCGGGAGGGCCAACGAGCAGGACACCCTTCGGAATCTTGGCGCCAACCGCCGTAAAGCGATCAGGGTTCTTGAGGAAATCCACCACCTCAGTCAATTCAAGCTTGGCTCCCTCGATTCCAGCCACATCTCCAAACGTGATCTGAGTGGAGGGTTCCATTTGAACTCGAGCCTTGCTTTTGCCGAAATTCATGGCCGGGTTCCCACCGCCACCACCGGATTGAGCGCGGCGGAAGAGAAAGAAAAGACCTCCAAGCAGAAGAACCGGAAAGATCAAGCTCGAAGCAGCCTGTTGCCAGGCTCCCGGTTGCCTGGACGGCTGAACAGCGATGTCCACGTTGTGATCCGTGAGCATCTTGAGCAGATCCTTGTCTGGAGCCAGATTCACTTCAGATCGACGGCCATCAGTTGCCACAACCTGTGCTGTTCCGCGATCGGGAGAGAGCAGAACTCGACTGACCTGATCCTCCTGAACCTGCTCAACGAAATCGCTGTAACGGAGGTTCTGAGCCGTCGCCGCGGGATCTGGACGGTCAAGGAAAGCCGTTCCGACCACGATCACCACGACTACTAACAGGACATAAAGCCCTACGTTGCGCCATCGCTTGTTCAAGGTTTTCTCGCCTGAGATGAAGGAATGTTAATGGGATCCTGAGGGGTCAGGAGGCTCGCAGAACCTCGACCACGCTACGGAACGCGAACCATTCCGGAATCTCCTCACCACTGCGAAGCATCTTGCGGAACTGCGTGCCGCTGAGTTTCCTCACGTGCAGGCCACGGGCTTCGGCGTGTTCGGCCGTCACGTAACCCTCTTCCTCTGTGTAGACCAGGTTGAGGGATGGAACCGTCTCCATCGTGAGTTCCGGCGCACATTCCTTAGCGAAGTTCTGTGCGTCATACGCGCCATAGAAGTCATCTCCGGTCAGGGATGACTTGCAACCAGCCATATCGCGCCCAATGATGAAGTGAGTGCAGCCGTAGTTGCGGCGGATAATCATGTGCTGGAGGGCTTCCCGAGGCCCTGCCATGTGCATGGCATAGGGGAGATAGGCCCAACGAATGCGCGAATTGTCCACCTCAGCAGCAAGACGTTCATAGGTCTGGAACCGCACCGCACCGGGGATGTCGTCCTGCTGGGTGGGACCGCATGTGGGATGAACCAGCACCACGGCCTTCTCACTCACATTGCTGGCATCCAAAGCTCGCGTGAACAGTTCGTAGTGAGCACGGTGGATGGGATTGCGGCACTGGAAGGCGACCACGTCTTCACCAGCAGGCAACCCGGCACGCACTTCCGCAGGGGTCTTGCAGGGAAACACCCGCTTCGGGAGCTCAAGCCCCTGGATCACCCCTCCGAGATAGAAGCGGCGGCGTTCCGTAGCAATCATCCGAACTGCGGGATGCTCGAGGGATGTGGTGCCATAGCAGCCTTTGGCCTCCACAACCTTGTCGGGCTCCCACTTGTCCTCAACCGTGAGAACGGCAAGATCCTGACCCTTGTAGGTGAGCAGCACCTTGTCTCCGACCGTCACATCGTCTCGATCGGTGTCCATGACGATTGGCAGGCCGAACAGATGACCTGAGGTCGTGCGATGACCTTCCACAACAGCGGCATAGTCCGCCTGATGCATGAATCCGCGCTCAGGAGAGAAGCCACCGACGATGAGGAGCTCCACGTCGCAGGCGTTGCGGTCGGAGCATTCGATACTTGTGGTTGCTGAAGCTTTCACAGAAGCCCGATCGGACTCAGGCACCATCAGATCAACCAGGGTCCCTCCATAGGGGGCAATCACGCCTGAGGACTGTGTTGAGGTGGTGCTGGCAGTCATGACAGGCCTTCATCGAAACGGGAAGCTCGAGAATTGTCCCAGATTGCACAAAAAAAGGGGAGCGCATGCTCCCCCTTCGGTCGGGTTGGCGAGGAAGAAGCGACGAAGCTCAGGCTTCCTCGAGTCGACCGTAGAGCTCACCATTGATCTTCACATCAACGATTTCACGGCCACCCATATCGGAGTCTGAAGGCTGAATGGCTGAGAAGACTCCGGCGAATTCTCCGGTTTCAGGATCAACTTTGGTGATGGACATACTCATGACACCTTGACCATCGATGTATCGCTTGACGTTCTCGGTCTCCAGCTCCTTGTAGTCGCCACCCAGGCCAATCAGTCCTTGTGGGTAGTCCACACCAGTTGTGAGAGCGCGGCCCTTGGGATCAATGAAGTTGCTCGTGCGGTAGCTGGGGGTCCGATATGTTCCGTCGAAATCAGTGCTGGTTGTAATCGCGGCACCGTTGGCCGAGGCACTCAGACTCTTACTGGAGAACGTAAAGGGAAACTCCTCACCTCCGGGAATCAGCACAGTGATCGGCTGAAAATCAATGCCACCTTCTTCCTTGAAGGTCAGGCTGTCTTCTCCGACTTCAAGTGTGCCGTAAACCTCATCGAGACTGGAGGTGTAGCGCGTGAGGATTTTGCCTTCGACAAATTGTGCTTCTTGTCGTTTGTTGGCAGGCTCACCCTTAACGAAGACTTGTGTGGGGTGCATGCAGATCCCTCTGAGCTCGTAATCAGCACCAGGGGTCAGCGCAATGGAACCGCGAGACGAGTCTGAAAGGGTTGGGCAGTCGTTGGCCTTACCCGTATTGCGGATGTCGTCGTAAGTGACATTGGAACGTTCAACGGCCTGTGCACCGCCGCTGCAGGCGGTGACAACCGTGAGACAGAAGGCCAGCACCAGGGCCAGCAGAGGACGGAAGCGCATGGGAGAGTTGCCGAATGGCCGGGTGGTGACAATGTCCACCGATGAGGCGGATCCTACAGAAGCTGATCGGCCACTCCCGCTAGGTTCGCAACCTCTCAACAACGTGAAGCGATCGGCGTGCAGCGCAACGATGAATCCATGATCCAGGCTCAGCTTCAGCCAATGCTTGAGCAGCTTCGGGCGCTTGCCGACGACCAACGCGATAAGCCTGAGGCACTTCTCCTCTTCCTCAGAGAGCTTGAAACCCTTCACCGCGACGTTCAAGAGGGAGCGTTTCGCAACAGCCTTCCGGAAGATCGCCAGCAGCTCTTTAGCTTTCTTCAGACCCTTGAGCGCAGCGGTGGCTGGCCCTATATCCCTCGGCTGCAACTCAAAACCTTCATCGCACTGCTCGATCAGGGACCTGCTGATATGGCGGCCTAATCGCCAAGCTGGCTGAGCCGATCCAGCAGATCGTGTGCCAGAGCGAACTTGTGCATGGCAGGCATTTCCTCCTGGCGTTCACCGGGGCCGATGAGCCAGCCACCGTTCAGGTCGCAGTCAAGACCCTGATTCGGGCGATCGATCGGATTGACCATCAACAGGTCACACCCTTTGGCCTGATACTTCTCATAACCGCGCTGGAGCAAGGTTTTATCGTCTCCAGCTAAAGCAGCAAAACCCAGCAGGCGTTGCCGGGCAGGTCGTCGTGACCGCAGCAACTGAAGCAGGTCCGGCACCTGCTCCCAGCCCTCAGCAATCGTCTTCATGAGCTCGCCTTTGGGAAGTTTGGAGGAATCCTCCAAGCGCTTGCGCCGCAAATCCGCAACGGCTGCGCACATCAACACGGCATCGGCGCGTGGTTGATGCTCCAACAGGCAGAGCTCCATCGCTGCGCTGCTGAAAGCCGGCAGACAGTTCAGACCCTCCAGCCAGGCCTCTGGAACCTTCAGCGGACCATGCACCAAATCAACGTAAGCACCACGGAAGCGTGCCGCTTGCGCGAGCAGAACGCCCATGCGGCCGCTGCTGCGGTTACTGATCAGGCGCACAGAATCCAGCGGTTCCTGCGTGGGCCCAGCACTGATCAGCACACGCTTGCCGCGCCAATCGCAACGCAGCCTCCCCTGCTTGTCAGCCTGCAAAAACATGCTGGCGGCAGCCAGCACGAGGCACTCCGGAGCAGCCATCCGTCCGGTCCCGACGCGGTCACACGCCAGCAATCCGGCCTCCGGAGCCAGGGGCAGCACCCGAGGATCTCCATGGAGCGTGAGCCAGTTGCGCTGAACCGCCGGGTGTTGCCACATGGCGGTGTTCATGGCTCCTGCAGCCAGAACCGGGCACTCACAGGCCAACAAAAGACTGGCAAGCAGTCCTTCGCCCTCACCGTGCACCCATCGAGAGAGGCTACTGGCGCTCAGCGGTGCCACGATCACCAAATCGGCCCATTCCGCGAGCTCGATGTGCAGAGGTCGCGAGCGGGACGGATCCCATTGATCAGCGTCCTGAAGACAGGAATGACGACTGAGACAAGCCAGAGCGACAGGACTGACAAGCTGGGCAGCACTGCTGGTCACTAAGCAACGGACCTGCGCACCCTCCTTAACAAGAGCACTCACCAGCAGTGGTGTCTTCACAGCGGCGATGCTTCCGCAGGCCGCAACAACCACTCGCCGTCCCTGCAGCAGCCCGTCCATCGGTCAGTCCTCGTCGAAGGGTTCCTGATCGATCAGGTGCACATAGGGACGCGTGAGCTCAGGGCGATGAATCGCCAGAGCACGAAGCAGGTGCCAGTCGCTAAGGCCCTCAAACGGGGTTGGGTAGTCGTCGTCTTCAAGACGACGGGCCAGGGAGGCCACCGAGGCTTCATCGAAGGAAGCCAGACGCTCCGGCGTGATCGTCATGCAGAGCGTGGACGCTTCCTTCATTGTGCCTGGCGTCTTCAACGAAAGACAGACGCTAGGTTTCGGTTAAGGGGGGTTAGCTCAGCTGGTAGAGCGCTGCGATCGCACCGCAGAGGTCAGGGGTTCGAATCCCCTATCCTCCATGAGTCATTTAAGAATGGACGTTATGAATTGGACGTCCGACGCCGAAGAAGCGCTTCGCGAAGTTCCCTTCTTTGTTCGTCCAGCGGTCCGTCGCAGGATCGAATCAATAGCAATTGAGCAGAAGCGTGATCTGATCGACAGCACGTTCTACGGAGAGGCGAGATCCCAGTTCGCCCGCCGTTCGTGATGAATCTTCGGATGGTCACACGCCGAAGCTTTCGACCGCTTCTCATGACCGTGCTGGGGTGTGCCGTGTTCGCTTCAATTCCGGTGCGCCCGTCCGCACTGCTGACTTACCTGCTGATTCTCATGGCCGGCGGCCTGGCCCGCCGCTGAAGACACCCCAAGAATGCAGTGCTGCGGGGTCATGCGGTAAAAGAGACGTTGAGAAGATCTCGGTAAATGTCTCAGTCAAAACGCGAACAGGTGGTGAGTCATCTGCGTTATATCCGTCAGGAATTGCGCGAAATGCACCAAGGCGTCATGGAAGACGGCCTCCTACCAGAAGCCGGCGAAGTGCGTGGTGTGATGGCGCAGATGGAAGCCCTGCTTGAACTGCTCGAAGGCAAGAGCTCTCGCAAGGCCAAAGCTGAATCCGACTGATTTCGACGGCCCTCTTGCCAAATCGCGAGGAACAAGCTTTCCTTCGCCAGTCCCCATCATCCGACCCAGGCCGTGCCTGGGTTTTTTATTTTCAGTCCAAGATGTAGCGCTTGATAAAGGCAAAAGCACTAGGAATGGTGTAAACATCGTTCGGCAGGGTCTGGGTCGGGTGATGGGGATCACCAGTGCACCTCCCTGCCTCTTCTCTGAGCGGCTTCCCTCATGACCGCCCGTCTTCAGTCAACCCAGCTTCAGCAAAGTCTTGGAGAAGCCTCGACTCGGCTCGACCGTTGGGCGAAGAATCCCTGGCGTCGTGCCTCCCTCCTCCTGATCGCCCTGACGGGAAGCTTCATGCTCGGAAACGGTATTCCTGCCATTTCCGGTTCCCTCAATCTGATGGATCCGCTGGCATCCATGTTGAGCGTTGGGGTTCTAGAGGTGATGGTGCGCGTGAGGCGTCACTGGGCCAGGGATCACAACAATCATCTGGGCCGTCAGCTTCTGGACATGATCCGTATCGGTCTGTTGTATGGGCTCCTGCTGGAGGGTTTCAAGCTTCTCTGACGCTCCTGACTGCACTGCAGAGCACGGACAAAACTTCTGTCGATTCATACCATACGGACAGACCTGCTGAAGTTCTGGCCATGGCTGGTGAGCGTTTCTACCTCGAGCTTGAGCCCCCAGAGGAACGCCTTCGTCATGCCCCCCACGTGGTGATCGTTGGCGGTGGATTCGCTGGTGTCAGAGCCTGCAAAGCCTTGGCCAATGCCGACGTTCGCATCAGCCTGATCGACAAACGAAATTTCAACTTGTTTCAGCCACTTCTGTACCAGGTGGCCACTGGTCTGGTCTCCCGCGGCGATGTAGCAACGCCTCTGCGACAAATGGTTGGACGCCAGCGCAATGTGCAGGTGCTGCTGGGTGAAGTAACCCAGATCAACCCTGAAGGCCAGCAGATCGTTTTCAACGGCAAGGCCTACGGCTACGACTATCTCGTTCTTGCCACCGGTTCAGGCAGCACATTCTTCGGGCATGAAAACTGGCGCACCTTTGCGCCACCGATGAAGATCCTCGAACACGCTGAAGAGATCCGCCGCCGCCTGCTGATGGCGATGGAGCAAGCAGAGCAGACCCCTGACCCAGAAGCGCGTCGATTCCTTCAAACGGTCGTGATTGTGGGCGGCGGACCCACAGGCTGCGAAATGGCGGGCGCCACTTCTGAATTGATGCGCAATGCCATGCGCCGTGAGTTCCGCCAGCTCAACCCATCAGATACCCGCATCGTTCTGGTGGATCCGGGCGATCGTGTGTTGAGGGCCATGCCGGAGTCGCTATCTCAAGCTGCCCAGGAAACCCTTGAGGCCCTTGGCGTGGAAATGCTCTTCAAGGGGCGGGTGCAGACAATGCAGCCCGGCGAGGTGACCGTGGGCACTCCCGATGGAGACCGACGCCTTCAGGCCGCCACTGTGATCTGGACAGCCGGTGTCCGCCCTTCCCATCTCGGGAAGAAACTGGCCGACGCCATCGGCTGCGAAACCGACAGGAGCGGACGCGTGATCGTGGCACCGGACTTCTCGGTGCCAGGCCACCCGGAAATCCGCGTGGTCGGGGACCTCTGCTCCTACAAGCACACCCGGGACGGCAATCCCCTGCCTGGAATGGCGGGACCCGCCACCCAGGCCGGCGGCTTCGTGGGCAAAGACATTGCCGCCGTGGTGAGTGGACGATCACGTCCAACGTTCAGCTGGTTTGACTTCGGCAGCATGGCCGTGCTCGACCGGGTGGACGCTGTCGCCGATCTGCGCGGTTTCAAGTTCAAAGGGGGCATCGGTTGGCTGCTCTGGGCTGCCGCCCACCTCGCCTTCATGCCCGATCGGGAAAACCGCTACACCTTGCTGATCAAATGGATCTTTGCAGTGGTGTCGCAGTCGAGAGCATCGATGCTGCTCACGGGGATGCCCAGTCAGCACATGGGACTGGATGCCCCAGATGCTGCATTTCCAATGCAGTCTGGCTCCGGCCCCTCGATCGCCGAACCCGGTGCTGCACTAAGGGCCGCAATGGATTACTACTCCAATCAGGTGTCTGGGCTGCCAACTCAGAGTGGAAGCGGAGACTCAGCAGCCGCCATCAAATAAAGCAGCGCCATGCGGATCGGGATGCCGTTGCGCACCTGATCCTCCACGCGATTGGCGCTCAGATCATCGAGAAGGGCACCGCTCATCTCCACACCCCGGTTCACCGGGCCAGGGTGAAGCACGGGAATCGCAACCTGGCAGGCCTGTAGCCGCTCATGGCTGAGCCCGAAGTCGCGGTGATAGCGATCCAGACTGGTGAGCATGTGCTGACGCATGCGCTCCTTCTGCAAACGCAAGGTCATCACCGCATCGGCTCCGGCCAGCGCATCATCAAGGTTGCGCACCACGGTCAACGAGCCCCGATCGGCAACGGGGTCTGTGGCTTGTCCCGGCGGCGGCTGGGCCACGAACTGCGAAAAGGCCTCAGGCACCAGGCTTGGCGGACCGCAGAGAATCACATCCGCGCCACAGGCGGTGAGGGCCCAGAGATTGGAGCGCGCCACCCGGGAGTGGAGAACATCGCCCACGATCACAATGCGGCGTCCGCGCAGAGCCTCCGGCAACGGGTGACTGGGGTTGAAATGCTGCGCCAGGGTGTAGAGATCGAGCAGCCCCTGGCTTGGATGGCTGTGCAGGCCATCGCCGCCATTGAGCACCACGGTGCGCTCACCCGTGCGTTCGAGGGCTTCGGCCAACTGCCTGGGCACGCCTGTGCAGCGGTGTCGCACCACCAGCACATCCGCGCCCATGGCCACATACGTGCGTGCTGTGTCGAGCAGGGACTCTCCCTTGCTGAGCGAGCTGCTGGAAGGCGAGAAGCTGGAGACGTCGGCAGACAACCGCTTAGCCGCCAGCTCAAAGCTGCTGCGGGTGCGGGTGCTTGGTTCGAAGAAGAGTGTGGCCACCAGCCGCCCTTGAAGCGCCGGCAGCCTCCGCGCGCCAGTGACCGGCATTGCGCTGAACCGATGAGCCAGCTCCAGAACAGCCGCGTAATCCTCCCTGGAGAAGGTGGAGAGATCGAGGATGTGGCGGTGGGTCCACGCGCTCAACTGGGCGTCCGCTCACTCTCTTTAACTTTAAAGGGAGGTGATCCATTCGCACAGGATGCACTGGGTTTGTAGGCATCCTCCAGCTGCGGCTTTCGGTCTCCCTTGGCCCTTTTGCTCACGCTGCGACTCGCCTGGAGATACCAGCGCCACGGCAGCTCCTGGCCTCTGGCAATTCCAATGCGGGTGGTCGTGAACAGCGCTGGCTCCCGCAGATTTGAAGGACGCGGGGCGATCCAGAGATCCTTCCCAGTGCAGGCTGCACAACCATCCATCTGCCGATCAATCCCGAAGCGACGGGCCAGCAGCCCGGGTCCCGCTGCCACACGCTCTGGCTCACCAGGCAGCGCCACGGCCCTGAGCAACACACCATTGGCCCAGTCCGCCCGATCGGTGACCACATTCACGCAGTGGTGAATGCCGTAGCTCACGTACACATAGAAGCGACCTGGCTCACCAAAGAGCGTTTCGTTTTGAGGGCTCCTGCGCCGATAGCCATGACAGGCAGGCTCCTCCTGGGAATACGCCTCCGTTTCCACAATCACGCCCCAAAGCAGGCTGCCGTCCTCTTGGCGTTTCACCAACCTGCAGCCAATCAGGTGGGGGCCCACCTCCTCGGCAGAGCGGGAGAAAAAGGATGGGGGCAGAGGAGAGAAGTCAAACAAGGCGATGACCATCCCTCCATCGGATCGTTTCCAGTCTTCTGGAGTGGTGACAGGAGAGCAAACTGCCGCCAGGCTGCAATCAATCCCAATGCTCGCAGCGATGGACGCCTCAATCCAGGCACGCCGCGACTTTGTCTTTCTGGTTCTGGCGGGGCTGTTTCTCGGCACCTTGGGGATGCTCAACATCCTCGGGCTCACTCGCTTCCTCGAACTGGGACACATCGGGTCGTGGCCGATCGTGGTGGCCGTTGGCGCCTTGCCCTATCCGATCACATTTCTGTGCACGGATCTGATCAGTGAGTTGTGGGGTGAGAAGAGAGCCGGCCAGGTGGTGTGGGTTGGTCTGCTTCTCAACGGCTGGGTCGTGCTGATCCTCTGGCTGGGTGGCTTGCTCCCCGGTGTTGAAGGAGCCCCGGATTCCACATTCTTCGAAATCCAGAGGCTGGCCTTCGGCTCGGTGTTGGCCTCCATGGCGGCATATCTCACTGCACAGTTCGTGGACGTGCGCCTCTTCCACTTCTGGAAACAGTTCAGCGGTGGACGGGCGCTCTGGCTGCGCAACAACGGCTCAACACTGGTAAGTCAGCTGGTGGATACCAGCGCTGTGGTGCTGATCAGCCACTACGCCTCCGGCGTTCTGCCCGTTCGCCCCGGTGAACCCGTGGCTCCGCAGCTGGTGTCGTTCATCGCCAGTGGGTACCTCTTTAAGGCCATGGCCGCACTGATCGACACCATGCCTTTCATCTGGCTCACCGGCTGGCTGCGCCAATGGTTGGCCGTGCCTCGCACGGGGAGCGAGATCGGCGGAGATCACGATCCCACCATGCAGGGCATGACACCTCGCTCATCCCTGCCAGGCTTAGACAAATAGATGTGATCAGATGGACGCCGCCCTCTCCGGATTCAACCTGGGCACGGTTCTGCTTTTTGGCAGTGGTTTGTTCGTGCTGGCCACTCTCTTCTTCGGAACGAGAGGTGGCTACTACAACACCGATCAATACGACGGCAACGGCACCGCCCACTGAGCGCCAAGATCAACCTCAGTCGTTAGGAAGGCATGAACCCATCGCTCCCCGGCCCGGCGGACAGTACCGATGCCATTCGCCTGGCTCTGCAGAGCTGGCCGGACGTGGACCGCTACCTACGGACCTGCAAGGGCGTGATCATCCCCCTGGGTTCCACAGAGCAGCATGGGCCCACCGGCGCCATCGGCACCGATGCTCTCACCGCTGAAGCAGTGGCTCTCGAACTGGGACGACGCAGCGGTGTGTTGGTCACGCCGGTTCAAGCCTTCGGCATGGCTGAGCACCACCTCGGCTTTGCCGGCACCATGAGCCTTCAACCCGCCACGCTCCTGGCGGTGCTCCACGATCTGGTGCTCTCTCTGGCCACCCATGGATTCGAGCGGATCCTGGTGGTGAATGGGCACGGAGGCAACATCGCCACCACAAGGGCCGCCTTTGCCCAGGCCTACGGCACGGCTGCCAGCCGTGGCCTCGAGGTGGCCCCCAGGCTCCGCTGCAAGCTTTCCAACTGGTTCATGGCCGGGCCTGTGATGCGCCGCGCCAGGGAGCTCTACGGAGAGCGTGAAGGGCAACACGCCACCCCCAGCGAAATCGCCGTCACCTTGCATCTGCACCGCTGCCTGCAGGAGAAGCAACGCCCCCTGCCCGAAGCCGCAGCCTGCGGGGCCATTCATGGTCCGCAGGACTTCCGCCGCCGCCACCCCGATGGCCGCATGGGATCCGATCCCTATCTGGCCAAGCCTGAGCATGGCCAGGAGCTGCTGAATACAGCCGCGGAGACGTTGCGCGAGGATCTCAGTACTTTCCTCACTGCCGAATGAGCGACATCACGGCCGACGACGTGCGCAAGGTGGCCCATCTGGCCCGGCTCGATCTCCCTGAGGAGACCATCGCCACCTACACCGGTCAGCTGGAGAGAATCCTTGATTACGTCGACCAGCTGCAGGCCGTTGATACGGAAGGAGTGCCGGCAACCACCCGCGCCGTGGAAGTTGTCAACGTCACTCGTGAAGACACCGTCGAAGCGACCGAAGTGAGAGAAGCACTGCTGAATCAAGCCCCACTTCGGGAAGGGGACTTCTTCCGAGTCCCGAAGATCCTGGCCGATTAGTCAGTGTGAGTGCGGCCGGCGTGGCTGGGTTTTGATGGCGATGCGGTCCACAAAACCCAGCCAGCTGCGCTGCAAAGCGCGGCCGGGAATAAATCGGGCAGCTCTGCGCATTTTGCCTCTGCGGTGATTGTGACTGCGCACGCCCACAAGAATGTCGTAGAGGAAATTGGCACCATCAGCACGGGTCTCAAAAATCCCGAGCCGTTGCGGTGAACCTTTGGCGTCCAGAAGGGGTTTGGTGGCCTCATAGGCAGGCTTGTACTCAAACCAAGGCACCGATGGCCAGAGATGGTGCACAAGGTGATAGTTCTGTCCCATGATCAGCCAGTTCATCAGCCTGCCTGGGTAGATCCGAGCATTCGTCCAGCGATTCCTGGAAGTGAATGGACGATGGGGCAGGTAGTCAAAGAAGAGCCCGAGGGTGACGCCCACCATCAGGGCCGGTGCAAACCAGCAGTTGAAGATGAACGGCAGAAAATCAAAGGTGACCGCAGCGGCAACGATCGTGAAGAACACGGCACGCTCGAATCCCCACTGCATCAGCTCCCAGCGCTTCCAGAGTTTGCGCTGAAAGAAAAAGACCTCGTGATAAAAAAATCGTGGGGCGATCAGCCAGAGCGGGCCGAAGGTGCTCACAATATGGTCCGGATCGTTCTTCGGATCGTTGACGTGGGCGTGGTGTTCGAGGTGCACCCGCGTGAAAACCGGAAAACTGAAACCCAGCAAGAGAGCCGACCCATGGCCCATCAATTGGTTCACCCACGGCACGGGATGAGCCGATTTGTGGCAAGCGTCATGTACGACGGTTCCCTCAAGGTGCAGCGCCAGAAACCCCGTGATCAACATCACAGGCAACGGCCAACCGGCTGAAAACCAGCCCCAGATCGTGAGAGCAGCCAGGGCATAACCGCCCAAAAACAAGCCCACCGTGGGATTCCAGGCTGCGGGTGGATCAACGAACTGTTTCGGAACAGAACGCAAACGAACCTCCGCGGCCGGCATTTCAGGTTGGACGAAAGCCTGGGTCATTCAGCGAAGGTGCGACAGCCGACTGCTACGAGCCACCAAATTAGGGAAAGGGATGCCCACCGGGGGACTTGAACCCCCACGACCGAAGCCACTGGTACCTAAAACCAGCGCGTCTACCAATTCCGCCAGATGGGCAAGGTTGCAATTTTAGGCAGCCACCCAGAATGGGTTCATCTGTGGATCCCGCGATGCTGGCCACCCTTGCAGGAGATCTCTGTCTGGTGGTGGGGCTGGCGGTTCTGCTGCTTCCGCTTCTGGTGACGGAACTGAGCCGTCCTCGCGATGGACTCTGGGGTGCCGTGGTTCTGCTGCTCGGACTGGTGCTGGTGACCAGCAGCGACCGCCTCCGGGGAGCACCGATGCTGGCGGTGGCTTGCGCAGGGCTGCTGATCAGTCGCCTTGGAAGCGAAGTGGCTCAGTCCCGCTGGCATCAGCTGAACCCTGAGGAGCAGCAGCGATTGAAATCCAGTGAGCGCTGGTCCACCAGCCTGCAGCAGCTCAGTACAACATTCAGCACATTGCTGAGCAACTCCGGCCAGGCCCTGGGCAGCCTCAAGCCCAAAGCCCCTGCCGCTGAACGCCCTGAAGGCAGCAGCCGCACCGGCAAGCGCTGGGTCAGACCCGAACCGGAGACTGAAGCCGACAAAGCCAAAGCACCTGAACCGACAGAGCCTGATCCAAAAGCCACACCCCCAACCAGCGAAGACGGATAATTCCGGTTGCAGCTGCCCCAACGTGAGCAAGGAGACCCGCGACGCCGCCGAGGGACGTCCCTCCTACAAGGACACGCTCAACCTGCTGCAAACAGGCTTTGGCATGCGCGCCAATGCCGTGAAGCGGGAACCGGAACTGCAGGCCTTCTGGAATGAGAACGGCATCGATGGACAGCTGGGTCTCAAAAACAGCGGCCCCCCATTCACCCTCCACGACGGGCCGCCCTATGCCAACGGTGCCCTGCACATGGGCCATGCCCTGAACAAGGTGCTCAAGGATGTGATCAACAAATACCAAGTGCTGCAAGGCCGCAGGGTGCGCTATGTGCCGGGATGGGACTGCCACGGCCTGCCGATCGAACTCAAGGTGCTGCAGTCGATGGACCCGGAACAGCGCCAGGCGCTAACGCCGATCAAGCTCCGCAAGAAAGCCGCTGCCTACGCCCGCAAGCAGGTGGATGGCCAGATGAAGGGCTTCCAACGCTGGGGCATTTGGGCCGACTGGGAACAGCCTTATCTCACGCTGCAAAAGGAGTACGAAGCCGCCCAGATCAAGGTCTTCGGCGAGATGGTGCTCAAGGGGCACATCTACAGGGGCTTGAAGCCGGTGCACTGGAGCCCCAGTTCCCGCACTGCCCTGGCCGAAGCCGAACTGGAATATCCCGACGGCCACACCAGCCCCAGCGTGTATGTGGCTTTTCCAGCGGAGGAGCTCCCCAAAGCCCTGCGGGACACCCTCACGGGCGATGGGA
>ERZ802822.613-NODE-613-length-24307-cov-17.955551_pt1 | contig 24307 bp, 18 predicted proteins | sample MGYA00345649_ERZ802822 | MGnify/ENA primary metagenome ERZ802822 (study PRJEB30503, sample SAMEA104212359) | marine metagenome | biome: Westerlies Biome; feature: [SRF] surface water layer (ENVO:00010504) within the epipelagic zone...; material: water...
ATGAATATTCAATCTGTTGCCGGCTTAAAGCGCACCGTTGAGATCGGCATCGAAAAAGTGCGCGCCATGCTGCCGCTCGCCAATAAAAATACCCGCAGCCCCTGCCCTGCTGGCGACTTGAAAGTTGCGCTGCAATGTGGCGGATCTGATGCATGGTCCGGCATTACGGCAAATCCCGCTTTGGGATATGCCTGCGATTTACTCGCCGCCCAAGGTGGCACTGGCGTTTTGGCAGAAACGCCCGAAATTTACGGGGCTGAGCATTTGCTCACGCGGCGGGCGGTGAACCAAGAAACCGGCGAAAAACTGATAAAACTGATCCGCTGGTGGGAAGATTATACCGCTCGGAACAAGGGCAATATGGACAACAACCCAAGCCCCGGAAATAAAAAAGGCGGACTCACAACGATTTTGGAAAAATCGCTTGGCGCGGCCGCCAAAGGCGGCACCACACCGCTTACCGGAGTTTATAAATATGCCGAGCCGGTCACTGCATCTGGATTCACCTTTATGGACAGCCCGGGCTATGATCCAGCCAGCGTAACGGGGCAAATAGCAGGCGGCTGCACCCTTGTCTGTTTCACGACTGGGCGCGGATCGGCCTTTGGCTCCAAACCAGCCCCAACGATCAAAATCGCTACCAATTCGGAAATGGCCGAGCGCATGTCCGAGGATATGGATATCGACGCCGGCAGTATTTTAAACGGCGGATGTTCTGTGGAAGAAAAGGGCCGGGAAATTTATCAGATGTTTTTAGACGTCGCCAGCGGCAAAACCAGCAAATCTGAACAGCAGGGATTGGGCGATTTCGAATTCGTTCCCTGGCAAATAGGAGCAGTAATGTGAAGCAGCTTTTGGTGCTTGGTGCTGGGCTGATCGGCGCGCGGCACGCCCAAGCGATCAAGGCCCATGCGGGGTGTAACCTTGTCGGTGTGGTCGAGCCCAACCAAAGCCTATATCGAGACGCCAATGCCACCTATTTTTCAGATATATCGCAGGTCACAGCCCCCGTGGACGGGGTAATCATCGCCACGCCCACAAATTTGCACTGCGAGAATGGTATCTATGCAGCGCGCAAAGGCTGGGATATTCTTATCGAAAAGCCCGTCACCGCCAGTTTAGAGCAAGCCAAACAATTGTCGCAGGTGGTCCAAGAAAGCGGAATCGCAAGCCTGGTGGGACATCACCGACGCTATCATCCCAGCGTTCAAGCGCTTAAATCCCTTGTTAAAGACGAAAGAATTGGCACCGCCGTGACGGCCAGCATGATTTGGGCAATGCGCAAACCAGATGCTTATTTTGAACAAAATTGGCGTAGCACCGAAGGCAGTCCGGTGATGATCAATATCGTTCATGATTTAGACCTGCTGCGGTTTATTTTTGGCGACATTGCCAAAATAACCGGCTTTGGGTCCTCTCAAATCCGAAATCAAGCCCGCGTGGAAAGCGGCGCCGCGGCTATTTTGTTCGAAAGCGGAATGACAGCAAGCATTAGTTTTGCCGATACCGCCCCCAGCCCATGGGGGTTTGAGGCCGGCACGGGAGAGAACCCCAATATTGCAACAAGCCGCCAGGATATGCTGTGGATTACGGGAACACAGGGTGGGATTTCATTTCCCTCAATGACCCAATGGGGCGGAGCGGCAGATTGGTCAGAGACGCCGACACCGCGCAAATTGAAAATTGCAACGGCGGTGCCGCTGCAGCAACAATTGCAGCACTTTCTGGATGTGATGGCCGGCAAAGCCGAACCGCTGATCTCGGTCTTTGATGCAACCAAAACATTGGCAAATACCCTGGAATTGGAAACCCTTTTGACCCAACAAATTGAACCGATTTGAACGAGCTATTGCGAAAAAAATAAGCCCATCACACCGGAGCCTGATCCCATGCCTGAGCAACTGACATCCCAGCAAATAAAGTTTTACGAAAAGAACGGATATTTGGTAATTGAAAATCAAATTCCCGACGCTTGGCTTGCGAAAATACGCACCGAAATATTCCGTTTTGAAGAAGAGGCGGCTGAGCTTGAGCACAGCAATGACCGGCTCGATCTTGAAGACAGCCATACCCGCGCCGCGCCGCGTCTGCGCCGGATTAAGCTGCCGCATATGATCAGCACAATTTTTCATGAACTGATGCTGTCTGATCATATTTTGGGCCCAGCAAGAGATTTGATCGGACCGAATTTGCGCCTGCACACCAGCAAGCTGAATATGAAATCAGCCGGATATGGTGCGGCTGTAGAATGGCATCAGGATTATGCGTTTTACCCCCATACAAATGACGATATTTTGGCCATCGGGGTTATAATTGACGATATGAAAATCGAAAATGGGCCCTTGATGGTCTATCCAGGCAGCCAAAAAGGGCCTGTTTATGATCATCATGTTGAGGGTGTATTTGCCGGTGCAATGCTGCCCAAAGACAATGGGTTGAACGCCAATGATGCTGTGCCTCTAACGGGGCCGGCCGGGTCCATCTCAATTCATCATGGCCGGATGGTGCATGGATCCGCGCTGAACACATCAGAGCGGGCCCGGCGCATCTTATTTTACGAAATGATGGCTGCAGACGCGTTTCCCCTAATGGGATCAATGACGCGCTGGGATGGGATTGAAGAGTACAACACCCGCATGCTCTGCGGCACCCCAACCCTGAATCCGCGCCTGAAAGATATTCCCGTGCGCATCCCGCAACCCCAGCCCGCTGTGCCAATTTCAATATATGAAATTCAAAAAGGCTTAAAAAAACGCGCGTTTGACGTGATTAAATAAGAAAGAAATAAAGATGCCAAATGAAAATATTGGGTTCATCGGCCTTGGCCTGATGGGTTCTGCGATGGTCAGCAGATTACAAGACTTGGATTATCAAGTGAGCGTCTGCGCCAATAAATCTCGGCCGAATATTGAGGCCGCAATCGCGCGCGGTGCCCATGAGGTTGAAACCGCATGCGCGCTTGCACAAACCAGCGATATTATTCTGCTCTGTATGGATACAAGCGCCAGCGTCGAAGCCAGAATGCGTGGCCCCGATGGCGTTATTGCTGGCCTGCAAACAGGTGCGATTGTGATTGATTTTGGCACGTCACTACCAGCTAGTACGCGGGCCTTGGGCCAAGAGGTGGCAGCGGCGGGGGGCTATTATTTAGATGCGCCTCTCGGGCGTACGCCGCAGCATGCCCTGATCGGCCAATTGAACATTATGGCAGCGGGCGATACCGCTGCGTATGAAAGAGCGCGGCCCGTCTTAAAAAACCTTGCCGAAAATGTATTCCATCTGGGAAATCTAGGGGATGGCCATTCCATCAAATTGATGAATAATTTTTTCGGGATGACGGTGGCCAACGCCATGGCAGAAGCCTTCGCCATGGCCGACCAGCTGGGCCTTGATCGTGACAAACTATATACAGCCATGTCGGCAGGCCCATTGCACAGTGGTATGATGGATTTTGTCAAAGCCTATGCCGTCGAAAAGGATCCCAACCAATTGGCGTTTTCAATCAAGAATGCTGCCAAAGATGTGGGATATTACACCCAAATGGCGCACTCAGCAGGCGTTGACAGCGTGATGTCGCAAGGCGCCCTTTCCGCGTTGGATACGGCCGTCGCCGAGGGTCGCGGTGAGCATATGGTCAGTCAAATGGTCGATTTCTATGCCGATCGGTTCGCCCGCTAGCTATGGCGCTGACCGCAATGGCAAATAGGGATAATCCCAGCCTGGGCATTCTTATGATGCTAGTGACCTATTTCCTCTTTTCCTTGGTGGATACCTCGGTAAAATGGTTGCTCTATGCTGGGCTTGGATCCTTTCAACTGGCCTTTATGCGCTATGCCTCGCATTTCGTTATAAGCCTGAGCACCATCGCTTGGGGTGGCGTCAGCCTGAGTAGATTTGCAACGCCACATTTGGGATTTGTGTTATTTCGAGGCTTCTTATTGGTCAGCGCGACGGCGCTGAATTTTATCGTTTTGCGCTATCTATCTTTAACGGTGGTTTCGGCGATCATGTTTTCAGCACCAATAATCGTTTGCCTTCTCTCTTGGCCGCTCTTGGGTGAGCGCGTTGGCCCGTGGCGCTGGTTTGCGATTATCTTAGGCTTTAGCGGTGTTCTGGTCGTCATTCGCCCTTTGGGAGAAAGCTTTCACTGGGCGGCTTTGCTCACTTGTTATAACGCTGTGGCGCTCGCGCTTTATTCGATCATCACCCGCCGTCTCTCTGGCCTCGTTGCCGCGGAAACCATGCAATTTTACATGGGGGCATTGGGCACCTTCAGCTTGCTGCCCTTAGCTTTTTTAGACTGGGCAACTCCAAGCTCCTTATTCGAATGGGTGTTGATGTGCGTGCTTGGAGTTTGGGCTTGGGCCGGGCATGGTTTATTAACGCGCGCGCATGGGCTAGCCCCCGCCAATACCTTAATGCCCTATACCTATAGTTTCATGATTTTTCTCACCATAGAAAGCTATATTGTTTTCGCAGAATTCCCTGACCGATGGACCTTGACCGGCGCATCTATCGTTGTCATCTCGGGTTTGATCATCTGGAAACGCGCAAAATTAAAAGAGGAAACGCAATGAAAATTGCCTGTATCGGTGAAGCCATGATTGAGCTGTCCTTTCGCGGCAGCACCCCAAGCATTGGCGTGGCAGGCGATACATTGAATACAGCGATATACTTAAAAAGAGCCGCTCCAAAGCTGCAAGTTGATTATATTACGCGCCTTGGCACCGATACTTTTTCAACCCAAATCAAGACATTTATCGCCGCGCAAAATATCGGCATAGAGGCAATTGAAACCTCGCAAAAGCGGCATCCGGGCCTTTATGCAATTTCAACCTCGCCCAGCGGAGAGCGCGCCTTTACCTATTGGCGCGCACAATCTGCGGCAAGGGAGCTGTTTCAAACGGCCAATGGCGCAGAGTTTTCAGCATTGAATGGCTATGATGCGCTTTATCTTTCAGGAATTACGCTGGCCATCCTGCCCGCAGATATCCGTCACGAGCTGCTTAATTTCTTAAATACCAGCGATACGCTCTTTGCCTTTGACAGCAATTACCGCCCCGCGCTTTGGGGTGATGCGCAAGAGGCACGTAAGACGATAAACAGCTTTTGGGAGATAAGTGATCTGGCCTTACCTTCGCTGGATGATGAAATGGAACTGTTTCAAGAAAGCTTTGAAACCGTGCAAAAACGCTTCGCGGCTTATGGCAGCCTTGGGGCACTAAAACGAGGAGAAAAAGGCCCCCTATCCTTGGGGGAGCCGATCTCGGCAGCCCGCTACCCGGCCAGTCCGACTGTGGTGGATACAACGGCCGCAGGTGACAGCTTTAATGGCGCGTATTTGGGGGCGAAGCTCAGCGGTGAAAACCAAAAGAGTGCTTTGCAAAAAGGCCATGCTTGCGCGGCGCAGGTTGTGCAGGTGCATGGCGCTATTATTGACGCTTAAACGGCGCAAGAAGTTATCTGCAATATGCTAAGCCTGACTGCGCGCGCGGGCCAAAACAAACCTAAGCTAAGCACAGGCGCGGCAGTGGTTTATTGAAGATCAGAATAGTTTTGAAGCTTTGACTGCAGCGATTTAAACGCTTCTGATTTTATTTGAGACACCCGGCCCGGTGATAAATCCAAAACGGCGGCGATCTCATATGTGTTAAGATCTTCTACATAATAGAGCTGCATCACCATGCTTTGCTGTTTTGAAAGCATCTTTAGGGCATTTATCAATTCGACGCGCAAATTTTGACTGTCTAATAGGCGTTCGGGTTCAATCGTCGGCGCGGCAAACACCATTGAATACTCATCATACGCCTGACTGAGGCTTTCAGAAACGTTTGCTTCAAACAGCTTTGTCCAACTATAAAACTCTTCCATCGATAGGTTCAGCGCCGCGGCAACTTCTTCATCCTTGGCGGTGCGCCCTAATGAAACAGCCAACTCGTTGCGTTTGCTATCGATCATCTGTTTGGCCTGAACCGTCGAACGGTTCAAATTTCCAGACCGGCGAATTAAATCGAGCATTGATCCTTTTATCCGGATGCTCGCATAATTTTCAAAGCTTGAACCTTCAACCGTGGTGTATTTTTGCGCTGCATCAACCAAGCCTTCCAAGCCGGATTGCAACAAATCATCCAATTCAATAAAGCTTGAAACTTTCGCATGCATTTTAAACGCGATGCGCCGCACCAGACCCTCATGGCTACTCACGATGCTGTTTATATCTAATTTCATTTCTGCATAGCTTGTTTGTTTCAATGAAGAGAGCTCGCAAATAGTTCTTTAGGCACCGTATGCGAATTTGCATTATATTTCAAATTTAATAACTCGAACGTGATATTTTGCAGCGACATTGTTGCAAGCGACCGAAACTTTGAACCACCATGCAAAGCCGGGGCAAAGCCGATAAATTTGGTTGCGATCTTCCACCCACCCACGCGCTTGGTTTCGAGCGATGCATAAATTTCTGCTGCGCGATGCGCAGAATTCCCAAAATTTACGATAATGCCCAAATCAGGCATCACATCACAATTCTGCGACAATGCGCAAAAGGCCTCAATATCAGCGGCTGCGCTGGCCGCGTCTTGCAATAATAGAGCACAGCGATCCTTTGCCCCAAATCCTAGATCACAAGGATGCGCATCCATCAAAGAATGGTCAAACACCACAAAATCTGATTGGTCCGGTTTGCCCCGCTGCGATCGAGCTGAAAATCTGCGCAATTCACGCGCGTTTGGCGATGGTACGGCTTGATAGCGCTTTAGGGTTTTGCTTGGACAGGCTCTCGGACGTTGATATTCCATTTGTGTGGATCTATGGCTATCTTGCGCGGGGTCCAATGCAGGCGTGTTGCGAATAGGGTCGTCTATACGCCGCGTGATCTCCATAGGCGCCAAATGCGCAGTTCCAAAAAACTGCTCAAGATGTTCCATCAGATTTTGCGAAAATACCGTTGGTTTATAGATATTTTTTTTACTGCTAAAAATATGGATATTTTCGAACATCAACTCTGCCTTCTGACCTTACTAGTCTATCTTCAGAGGTTTATCCTCTGTCTTATTTTTGGATTAACGCGTGAAGCGAGACACCATATCACTATCGGCCTGCAATGCTTTTGAGGCGGCTGTGAAGGCCTGTTGCGCATTGATCAATCCGACTAGCTCATTGGTGAGATCAACGTTTGACACTTCCAAATGGCCTGATATCACGCTGCCCACCCCACCATTCTTAGGGTCAAACGCGCCAAATAAACTGGCCTCTTCTGTCGCCAAATACCGCCCATTGCCAAGCTGGCGCATGGCCGCTGGATTATCAAAATTTGCCAGTCCGATGCGCCCTCGGTTCACTGGCATAGCAACCCCATATGTTGCGAGCACATCGCCCTCTGGGTTAATTTCCAAGCCAGAAAGCGGAATTCCATTGTTTTGAAAGGGAACGGAAATCTGATCAAGGTTTCTGGTCAACACGGGGCTGCCATCATTGGCAGATAACAAACCCGACTCGTTAATCTGGAAAGAACCGTTGCGCGTGAACGTCACCTGGTCGGTGCCCTCAACCGAGCCCAGCATGAACATGCCATGGCCATTTACCGCCATATCCGTTGAAACACCGGTTTGTTTCAATTCAGCAGGGTTATGGGACACGCGATTTACCGCCACCATCGAACCTTGGCCAACATTCGGGCCAGACGCGCCCGCGCTGGCCAAATAAACATCACGGAAAGTCGCTTCGCTGCGCTTAAAGCCGGTAGACCCGGTATTTGCGATATTGTTTGACACCACGTTCAATTTATGGCTCGAAACACTTAACGCAGATTTTATGATATTCAGCATAACACAACCTTTAAGTTTCTAATCAATAGTTTGCATATTTCATGCCAAAGTGATCAGTGCGAAAAATCAGCCCTTTAATGAGGAGCAACCTCTATTGTCCAGCCGCCAAAAAAGGCTTGCCTTTGAATTTTCTGAGATCGGTGAAAGCAGGTTGCGATAAATCAAGCTGAGCTGTCAGCACTAAAGGGCCTTGCGGCGCTGTCCAAAACAAAACTGACTTTGCACGCGCGGCGCTAAATACTCCGGGCATCTCGAGCGCTCGTTCTTGTGCTGGAGGTGAAATTAGAATTGGACGCCGCGAAGGCTTTGTGCGGATCATCGAAATGGTATCAAAACTGGGAAGTTTCGAAAACTTCGCATAATAAAGTTCGTTATATTTTGGGTTACGCGAATGGTAATATTTAACGGCCTTCATCCAAGACCCCGTTTCTTTATACAGCTGCTCTAAATATTTGGCGGCATAAAGAGTATTATGTGTGGGGCTTAACATTTCTGAAAAATTGCTAAAATATTTCGCATGCCATTTAATATTCAATTGCATGCAACCCACATCCACATTCGTCTTGCCGGAATTTGATAATTTTGTCAGCAAGTCTAAAGCGCCTGCTTCACTATCAAGAAAATACCCTTTGCCGCCATTGTTTAAAGTCCACGGCCAGCTCACAAATTTTTTATTAACCTTGCGTCCTGACTCTAGGCGCGCAATTTTAATCAACACTGCCCTAGGAACCGTGCTCTCTTGGGCCGCATGCGCAATGCCTTCATCGCAAATAAAGCTGTCCTCAACCGCAGCATAAAGCATTTGCGGCATAAAAAACAATATAAGGCTTAGCCAACCTGTGCCCTTTAACTTAAACATTGCATCTCCCTTCGCGATAGAGTTGCAATTAACGGACCAAGTTTTCAGATCTAAATTATTTTAGAAAATCAAATAAAGATTGCGAATTAATCGTTGAGTAGGTCTGCCGCGCAGCATCGCGGGTAACCATTATCGTTTGCAACTCAGTGATCAGGGTTTCTATATCAGCATCTCGAAGATCAGAAATTTCAGTTTTTATGGCGACGCTGCGGTCCGTTAAAACAGTTTTCTGAGCATCCGCATTATTAATACGAGCACCTACAATTGTGCGCGATAATGCAAAATGCTCCACTAAAGAGCCAATAGCCCGACCTTGCTGAGATAATGCTTGATTTTGATCACTTAACTTTACAGCTACATCACCACTACCATCCAAAATTTCGATATAATGTTTTGGTGATTGTTGCGCCAAATCATAACCTTCAATCGAGATAGCTTCAATACTCACATCAGCTGACGAACTGGAATCAGTTTTTGCGATGCTTAGGGTTCCATCTCCGTTATCTGCAGCAGTCAAACCAGCGCCACTAACGTTAATTGCGCTCACGAGCTCGCTAAAAGAGTTAGAATTTATATTGGCATTAATTGTCACACTGCCGTCTGGTCCAGTAATTATCATTGACCAATTCTGAGGTTCTCTAGAGGCATTAACCCGCAATTTCATTGCTCCAGATACGGCATCCGCCGCCTGTGAAGTGACAGTTAATTGTTGGCTAGTGCTACTACTCGCAGGCGAGCCAGTGTTAAAAATAGTAAAGTCTGTGTCGGTGCTGCTAATTGAAAACGCGTTATCTGCACCGGCTGTTGAATTTATTTTCAAGGTCAATCCCGTATCACCTTCAACTAGACTAGCCGTTAAATTACTAATCGCACTTATTTTATTTGCGATGCCTTGCAGAGTATTATTACTGCTGTCGATGGCGACCGAAGTGGTTGACCCATTCAGCGTCACGGTAAATGTTCCGGTTTGCGTAGTACTAGACACTGATGGATTACTTGTAGTCGGATTGAAAAAATTGGTAAAATTACTGTGAGACAAATCATACGAAATCGACTGTGCTGTATCTGCTGAACTTGCAGAATAGGATTGATCAAATTGGCTATCTGTCAATAGAGCGTTAGCAAAACTGTCTAAAATATCAAAACTAGTTTTAGTGGAGTCACCATCTTGAACCTCCATAAAAAGTGAACTGCCATTTAAGCTTGTGGGGAGTTTCACGCTTTCTGACACTTGCAAACTGTGATCTCCACCATCACCGCGATATCGCACTTGACCATTCTCATTGGCGACAAAGGGAGAGGCCTCAGTAGAAAACCCACCATAGAGCGCATCACCATTATTATCCGTTGAATTGGCTAATCCAAAAAGACTTTCCTTAAAAGTAAGCACTTCCAAACGAATAGCCTGACGCTCTGAGTCGGTGACAGTAGCCGTATTGGAAGCAATGAATTTTTCATTCATTCGTGTCACCAGATTTCCAACGGTTTCTAGCGTTGTATCTGCCAATCCAAGTCGCGATGTGACCTTCCCAGCATTAGATTGAAATTGCTCCAGGCGTGCTTCTAGCTCAGTACGTGCCGTCAATGTCACCGCATCTAAAGGGGCATCAGAAGATTGCGTAAGCTTCGTTCCGGTTGCAATCTGCGTATTTAGGTTTTGCAATCTATTTTCAATAAACTTGAACTGGTCCAACATTTGAGTTGCGAAAAGTTTGCTCGAAATTGTCATATTACCCTCACATTATGCGAATGATCGCATCAAATAGATCACGCGCAGTTTGCAAAATCTGAGCGGCTGCTTTGTAAGCCTGCTGCTGTTCCATTAATTTACCAGCCTCTTCATCAAGATTTACGCCAGAAAGTTCGTCTTCAGTAGCTATAGCTGCATCGCGTATAGCAGTTGCCGAAGCGCTCAGTAGCCGCCCAGACTCAAGTTGTGATCCAACCATCAAGGCAATGTTCCGGAAATCATCTTGGAAACTGCTACGCTCTGCAGTCGTTCGGCTTAAGGCGACCATGGCCACCATATTGCGCGCATCACCCGCATTCGATCGATTTAAAGCAATATCAAAATAGTCACCAGTATTTCCAAAACCAGCCAGTTCAAAACGATAATCATTGGCTTCAAATTCTACCACACCATTCGTAAAGCGCGTCGCCATAGAAGTCCCAGTTTCAACGTCAAATAATTCAACCCGGCCTGCAGCTGCATCAACTACTTTAACGCGATAGTCTTTTTGCGCTTTTTCATCTTCTGTACTGTTCATTTCAAAATCTGAAGAAAGGCGTTTGGCTCCATTTGAATCGAGCAAAACAATAAAGTCTTCACTCGGTAGCCCGGTCATCGTCAGCACCTGCCCGGTGAGGTTATTTACAGATAGAGACACATTTGAAGGCTCGCCGCTATAGGAGGATGTTTTTATCCCAGTCTCTGTTAATTCCATCGAAAAATCGGCTGTGCCAAAGCCCAAAGCACCGGCCGCTTCGCTAGGCGTAATGCGTAGTGGACCGTTCAAAGAGCCGTCACTTTTATAATAAGCCAAGTCAAGTCCAATAATATAGGAAGATCCGTCAGCAGAAATTGTCGGCGTAACAGCGGAATTGCTCGAAGTGATCGCAAAACCACTGGCGACCGTCACTTTGCCGTTAGCTACACCCCCTGAAGTTACAGCATTAGTTGCAGTCTTTACCGAATCTACGCCAGTGAAAGTGGTTCCAACGACATATGTAGCACCGTTATAAACAACAGATGCATCAGAGACTGTGTACTCCGCCCCCGCCACAATATCTACTGTGCCCGCGCCGGTTATGGCAGAGGCTGCAGAATTTACATGCCTTACTGAAAATGTCGTGTCCGTCGAACCCACCATCGAATTAAACGTCTTTGCGAAACTTAAAACACCAGCACCATTATCAGTAATTGATATATTGCTCAGAGTCCCCGCCGCAATCAGTGCATCTAATTCAGCTTTAACCTGAGTTGCCACTCCTGCATTTGTATTTGCGTAAGTATCCGCTGCAATTGTTATTGTCTCAGTGACACCGCCCAAAGTTACCTTAATAGCGTCGCTGTTGTTCCAACTTCCACCTGAAAACGAAAGAGTATCATTAACGGCACTCAACGAAATAGCAGAGCTAGATGTGCCATTTAATTTTGCGGCACTCACTAAAGTAAAATCACTAAAGGCGCGGCTTTTTATACCGCTCGTCGCGGTTGTTTCACTTTTAGCCAAACCAAATTCAGCCAAGTCGCCCCCATCTAGGATTTCTATGCTTCTACCGTTTAAAACCCCTCCAGGAACGTTTATTACAAATCGATCAATATATGGATCGGATGACGTGCCCGTGCCCGTAGTTTGAATTTCAGCCAAAACCCGACCACTTTCCGGGCCTTGCACAACGAACTCTCCAGAAGCATACCTGATATCATATTGAGAGGCGCCTACTAAAACAGAAATCATGCTGCCGTCGGCCGGATCACTACTGATCGCAGCGCCTGTAAGAGACGGCAGAGCCGATGTTGAACGAAAGGAAGTCAGTAGTGTTTTTGAAATATTACCAATCGATACATTACTAAGTGAATTCGAGTTTACTACAATATCTGTATCTGCAGAGGATCCATTCATCTTCCCGGATAGGGTGAAAAGTGTGTTTGCTGCCGCCAAACGTAACCCATCAGGACTTGACTGAGGTTCTAAAAGTTCTGGTGCTATATCAATTGACAATTCACTCACAGTCCCTCCGCGGCTTAAGGTTTCGCTAACACCACCTTCTTCTTTTGAAAACGTTTGCGAGAAAGCACTACTACTGGCATCTAGGCTAGAGCTCATCTTAAATGCCCGTGGAGAGCGTAAGCTCAAAGAGCCAATGATTTTGGTATTTTTATTTAAAGCAATGTCCGAGGCTAATAAGTCATTAAAGTTTTGATCAAGAGAATTCACAGTCAGCGCTTGGCCGGTGACATTAGTTATTGAAATATCTTTACCATCTGCTTGTACTAAAACAATGCGGGATCCGTCTCCAGAGACTTCTGCCGTGATACCTGTCTGCACACTGCGTTGATTAATTTTGCTCACCAACGGAGAAAGGTCAGAATTTCCAAATACTCCTGAAATTGAAACTGGATCTTTATCCCCCGAAGCGAGGCTGAATGAAATGTCACCGGAAGGAGACGATCCGTTAGCCAACTTTAATGAGGCGTATGTTCTGGCTTCAGCAACAAAACCGTAAGGCTCAAGTTGAATATTTATATCGTCGGCAATAGTTTTCATATTCACGCCAGCATCAACAGATACATTGACATTTACTACATCATCAGTGGTCGCCGTGGCCGTTCCGTTACTGTCCACCGCCGTAGTTTGAAATGAAAGGGTCTGCTTGGCGATTGTGTTGAACATCGCTCCCTGTTTGATTAATGAGCTTGTTGATCCTGCTGTTAGAATACTTGCTGCCGAGGTTACAGTTGAATAGCCTCCAGGTAAGATGTTGTTTATAGTTGCACCTCGATAGCCAATACCATCGAGAGGGTTCAAATAATCTGCGCGATATTCTGCTTGTGATGTAAAACCGTTGCTCTCCGTTAAAATAAGATCCGCTTCATTGCTTGACAACGGAATTCCAGCAACCTGCCGCCCTTCACGCGTAAATACCCGAAAGTTCGAAGCGTCTTCAGCCGATTTAACAACACCGTTAGTCTCAGTTACTGTACCGTTTGATTCTATCGTTACTTTTCCTGATGTAAATGAAGAGCTTCCGGTGATCTTTAAGCCGCCCTCAAATCCTGCTGCAAAAAGTCCCAAATCCTGAAGTCCCAATCCGGTCGCTATCGTTGCACCGCCAGAATTCTTTTTCGTTACTGTCAGAAAACCATTATTTAAGTAATCCGCCAAATGGGCGCAATCCCGCAAACTATTAACAGTACTTTTAGATACGGTAACTTCATATGTGTCGGAACCGATTACGAAGTTGAAACCTCTTAATTCATTCAAATCGTTAAAGTTTAAAGTCACATTTGGATCTTGTCCTAAAGAAGCCAAATTCAGATTTTTCACGCCCGCTGGTATATAGGCGACGGCACCACCGTTTAAAAATTCTGTATAAGCGACGGAAGATAAAGAATTGTTCGTAACATCAGTAATCGATGCTAAATCAGGACGAGCCATTACAGCCGCCTCGCTCACCATCGTAGCAGCACCAGCATTCGAACTATTGGGTGTGATAACAAAATTCGAAGCCGCAGCAATTTGGCGACCATCAGTTAATAAAAACGAAAGACGGTCTGCTTCCCCGTTCATTTTTTTCAAAGTAAAACTGTCGCCGTGAACTGCTTGATTTTCTACCCGAACGATTGCTCCACTCAGATTAATTTCATTTCTACCTGTGCCAATAGCTTTATTGTTATTGTCGTAGGCCTCCCATGCACCAGACCGTCCATTATAACGAAAAGTTGCATCACTAACCCCATCTACCAGACCGGGAACAGTAAGAACGCTGACATCTAAAGGGCCACTATTTTCGAGAGCTGGCTCAACCAAAAACTCTCTTGCAGTGAACATAGAACGCCCAAATTGTCCATCGAAATCAATCCCATTTCTATGGGCAATGTTAACTTCGTTGATCATCCGATCGGCAAGCGTATCCACTTGTGTATGAGTATCTTGAATGACCGACAACGCAGTCGATAATCCTCTCAATCCGCCATCATCAAGAACTTTTATGACAGTTGAACTTCCCAGCCGATAGCTCACTCCATTCTTTTCGCCATAAATTGGTTGAATTTTTTGCGCTGTTTCTCCATCAAGAAGTAAGGGGCCAGTAAGGTGCTCACCTAGCCTCACATTGACATCGTGGCGCGGACCATAGTTTACTGAAATACGGACTTTTTTAGAGACTTCAGCAATCAGACGATCCCTTTCATCCATCAGAGCATTGGGGGGTGAAGCTCCCAAATTAGAAGACCGCAGCTTTCCATTAACTGAACCTAGAGAAGAAAGAAGGCGATTAACTTCGCTTACTTCTTGATCGATCGCCCCTGTGATTTGTGCTTCCAAATCACGCAAGACAAAAGCCGTTACATTAAATGCATTTGCTAGCCCATTTCCTTGTTCAATCGCAGCCGCCCGTGGGGCTAAATCACCAGGGCTGGCTTCAACATCTGAGAGGGCAAGAAAAAATTGTGATATTTGAGATGACAAGTCTCCTTCACCTGGCAAAATCGCATTTTCAAGCCTTTCCATCGATTCCACAAAAGTTTGCGAAGATTCAAAGCGGCTTTGTGAAGAATTAGTACTAGATGCCAAAAATACGTTATATGCACGACGGACTTCGCTCAAGTTAACGCCTAAACCTATCTGAGATGTAATTGAGGTGAGTCCGCTTTGACTGCCTGAAACTTCGTTCAAATCAGCACTGCGCTTGCGATACCCGTCGGTATTCACATTCGCGATGTTTTGACCAGTCACATTCAACGCTTGCCGTTGCGCCTGAACCGCCGTTTTGCCTATGTCAAATAAGCTTGCCAACCAGCTCTACCCCGTTATTTGCGTTCAAATTGTTGAACAAGCGCCTCTGCAATTCCAAGGCTGTTGCGTTTTGAAATCGTTTGTGAAAACTCTTGATCCATCATCTCTAAGAACGGCTGCGTTCCGGAGTTGCTTAGAATATCATCAGATAATTTCGCTGCCCTGCTAGCTTTCATCAATTCATTAACAAAAATTGCTTCAAATTGTTGCGCGACCTCTTCCAAAGACGCCCTGCGGTCAATGCGCTCAAGCGCCGAAAGCTCTGCCCTGGCGCTTTGCGAAACGAATGCTCTGACCCCATCTACCATTGTTTTTCCTAAATAATAATAAGTTGCGCGCGCAACGCGCCTGAAACCTTCAACGCTTCCAATATGGCCACCAAATCAGAAGGTGTTGCACCAACGGCATTGATGGCATCTACGATTTCTGTCAGCTGAATCCCTGGATCAAACACGAAGGCCTTGGCCAGTTTTTCTTCTGTATCTACGGTGCTGTCCGGGGTTACAACAGGCGCGGCCGGCGTGGCCACAATGCCCGCATCATTAGCAACCACATTTGTTTGCGTCTGCACGTTTGGGTCTTCGGTCACGCGCACGGTCAAGCTGCCATGGGTGATAGCAGCCGGCGTTACGCGCACATTTCCATTAATTATGATTGTACCTGTTCGCGAATTCACAATCACCTGCGCAGGCGGTGTAGCAGGTTCCACCTCTACGTTTTCAAGCAGGCTCACAAAAGATACCCTCTGCGTTAGGTCCGCTGGCGCTTGTACGCGAATAGAGGAGCCATCAATCGGAACTGCAGTTCCCTGTCCAAAAATATCATCCACAGCACTAGACAACGCGCTGGCAGTTGAAAAATCACTTCTATGAAGATTTAGGATTAAAAATTCGTTTTCCAAAAAAGGTGTCTCGACCATTTTTTCAACAGTCGCCCCCTGTGGAACGCGGCCAACCGTGGGAATATTAACGGTTAATGATGACCCATCGGCCGCAGCAACGCCTAACCCCCCGACAGCCAGATTCCCTTGTGCAATAGCGTATGTCTGCCCGTCTGCTCCCAAAAGCGGTGTCATTAAAAGCGTTCCACCGCGCAAGGACGCGGATGCGCCAAGCGCCGACACGGTTACATCAAGCGTTTGGCCAGGTTTGATAAAAGGAGCCAAATCTGCCGTCACCATCACAGCCGCTGCGTTGGCACCCGACAAACCTGAGGTATCAGTTGACATGCCAAAACGCGACAACATGGCCTGCATAGATTGCAAGGTGATACCCAAATTAGCATCGCCAGTTCCCGATAGGCCGACAACCAAGCCATATCCTACTAATTGGTTGTTGCGTACCCCAGCCAAACTGGCCAAGTCTTTTATACGATCTGCATGAGCTAGGCTCGCCAGTCCTAAAAACCAAAAGCAGAATGCAAAATTACCCAAAAGTCTCATTGTTTATCCTACTTAAATCGGTGAAACGACGCTGAAGACCTTTGACAGCCAGCCCTTTTTAGACGTGTCCGCTAATTCGCCCGTGCCAATATAGGTGATTTCCGCATTCGCAAGACGGTTAGAGTTCACGATATTTCCATTGCCAATATCTTGTGGGCGCACGATCCCCTTCACGCGCACATACTCATCGCCATTATTCAGCATCAGCTTTTTCTGCCCTAAAATTTCCAGATTTCCATTTGGGTACAGGCGCACGACAGAGGCCGATACCAATCCCGTTACAGCATTAGATTGAGAGGCCGATCCAGAGCCTGAAAAGGCTTGCGTGGTGCTCAACCCGTAATCTGTTGATACAGCCTTTGGGAATACCCCTATTGGCAATGTGACACCGAAGCTGTCATCCTTACCACTCGTCGCAGATTGCGATTTTGTGGCCTGAAAGCTTTCATTTAACGAAATGGTAAGTATATCGCCAACTTTTGAAGCTTTTCGTTCCGAGGCGAATAAGCCCTGCGCATTGCCATCAAAAATCGCTCCGTCAGCCACCTGTGGGGATTCGATTTCTTCCGGAAAAACCGGTGCAAACTCATCGCTGGCCAATTCTTCAACATAGGTCGAACATGCCGACAAGCTGATGCAAAACAGAACCAAAAAGAGAGTGATGATACGCATTCTATGTCAGCCTAAAGGTTGTTAGAGATATATTTCATCATCTCGTCAGCAGCGGTGATCGATTTCGAGCTCACCTCATAAGCGCGCTGCGTTTCAATCATCTCGACCAGTTGCTGCACAACATTCACATTCGAGCCTTCCAAAGACCCCTGCACCAGCTTACCGCGGCCTTCCGTGAAGGGAGCTCCGATTGCTGGCGCGCCGCTGGCGGCCGTTTCGACTAGAAAATTTTCCCCCAAAGCTTTCAAGCCACGCGGATTGGCAAAACCTGCTAAAGTAATTTGACCCAATTCGCTGGGCGCTGCGTCACCGGCCAATAGCGCAGAGACTAGCCCATCTTGCGAAATATTGATTTGTGAAGATCCAGAAGGGATGGTGATTTGAGGTTGCAAAACATAGCCGCTGGATGTGGTCATCAAACCATCTGCGTTTCGCGAAAAAGTACCATTACGCGTGTATCCAATATTCCCATCAGGCATCAGAATTTGAAAGAAACCATCGCCATCTACGGCCACATCCATAGCGTTGTCCGTGTTTATCATACTGCCCTGAGAGAATTTTTTCTCAGTGCTAACAGCGCGCACACCAGTACCAAGCGCCAAAGAAGATGTCAGCGCAGTATCTTCGGAGGTTTGATCACCGCCCGAACGCGATATCTGATAAAGCAAGCTTTCAAAGTTCACCCGATCGCTTTTAAAACCAACAGTATTCACGTTGGCCAGATTGTTTGAGATCACTTGCATCCGTGTTTGCTGCGCAGTCAAACCCGTTTTCGCGACATACATTGCTGAAGAAGACATATTGGCACCTCTCTTTTGCAAATAGTAATGCAAATGATGTGCCAAAGTTTGAAATGGGCCGCGTTTATTAAAATTAACAGAAGCGCCTAATCTCAAACAATCAACGGCGGCGCTGTGCCTTACGCAAGCCCTGAAGACGGGCTCCCTTAGGTGCCTGGAAGGCGCATAATGCGCGTTGTTGCTTCGTCTAAGCTTTTAGCTTCTTTGATAAACTTCACGTTCAGTTCAAAATAACGCTGACCCTCAATATTCGACAAAAGCGCGTCTAAGGCTGTTGAATTGCTGCCTTCCAAAAAACCTTGGGCAACTTCGGCGCGTTGATCCGCAATCGGCATTTCATTTTTATTATAGGGGCGAATATACCCATCTATCGATTTCACCAATTGGGCGCCTTCGGCCAATGTTGTCCCTAAAATTGCAATTTGTTCCCGCGTACCGTCCGGTGAGTCAATTGGTTCAATCAAAACCACACCCGACTCGTCAATGATCAAATCACGGTTTTGCGGCACATTGATCTTATTCATATCGTTATCGAGCATATAATTGCCGGCACCATCGGTTAAAAACCGATCTCCCGTTATAGCAAAATCTCCACGCCTAGATAAAGCGATATCAGCGCCGTTTTTTGGTTCAATAAAAAAATACCCTGCATCGCGAATAGCAAAATCCATCCGCTCATCCGTGCGCTGGATCGCTCCGTTTTGCGACGAAAACAAAGTTTCTTGGCTGGCTTGTGCGAAATATCGGCTCTGATATTGGTCCATATTGGCCAAAAAAGTACTTGCGCGCACTGTGGATAGGTCTTTTTTGAAACCTGGCACGTTTAAATTTGCCAGGTTTTGTGCATTTACCCTCTGGTCAAAGCGTGAATTCGAAAGAGAATTCAACGCCGTATATATCATCCGATCCATATCAAACCCCTAATATGTTCGATTTAGCTTACGAGCGAATATTGATGATCGCCTGTGTCAGCTGGGTAGAGGTTTCAATCGCTTTTGAAGACGCTTGGAAGTTCCGTTGCGCGGTGATTAAGTTTACCAGCTCTTCCGTAATATCCACGTTTGAGCGTTCCAGAGAACCTGACTGGATAGCACCAAAACCTTCGGCACCCGCTTCTCCAAAGGTCGGCGTACCAGAGGTGGCTGTTTCAACAAAGGTCGCGTTACCGACCTGCTTCAAACCGTTTTGGTTATTAAAGTTCGCTAGAACAATTTTACCCAAAGGTCGGTTTTCACCGTTGGTATAGTTAGCACGCAACAAACCCGTGGCATCGATGTCCAATCCATCCAATCGACCAGATGTGAAACCATCCTGCTCCAGATTGTTCACAGCAAAGGGCTGTGACAGCTGTGTTGACGCACTGTAATCCACGTCAAGCGAGATTGAAAAACCTGCTGCCTGTTGCTCATAATGAACACGGTTCAGAGGGCTGATGATTTGACCCGTTTTATCGAAAGTCAATTCACCTTCATCGACATATAACGGATAGTAATCCGTCACCAAGTTATCTGGTGGTGTTTCTACGATCTCGCCTGCAGCATTCACATAGAGTGGCACGCCCGCATCATTGGTCGCTTGCACCAAATTTACGATTGTTGGAACAGCTCCAACGCCGAGCGGTACATCATCAAGGCCTAATTTAGCTGCGCCTTTCACCTTAATAGTGGATAGGTCGCCCGTTGTGCCTGTTGTAAATACAAAATTGTTCGTGTCTGCCTGATATTTGACAGTCACGCCACCAACAACTTCGCCCGTGACGTTATCAGAAATTTGGTTAATTCTAGTTTGTAATTCTGCTGCTAGTGTAGATCCAACGTAATTACCCGAAGGTACTTCAATAATACCACTGATACCATTTACCGACACGTTAAACACATTTGCATTACCTGCAGTTGAGAGATTGAAAATTTCATTCAAAGGTTCGGTTGCAGGAGCACCGAAAGCGCTTGCTGGTTCGGAGGCTAAACCCCTTGCCGTGTCAAAAACAGTATCATTTTTACTGGCACCAACGCCCATCAGTCCATTGTCGCCATTACCCATATAACGCGTCGCTGTGTCAAAAGTTGAGTTCACAACACTGCCATCTGTTGCACTGATAGAATAACGTCCAACTTGGATGTTTGAAGCATTCTGGTCAACGTCAACTCCAAGCGCACCATCGGCAGAAATTGTTTCACCGGTGGTTCCACTTAAGAACGTGAAGGTTTTAGTATCACTGTTATATGCAACGCTTGCGCCGAAGCGTTTTGCGTTAATTTGCATTTCTCCACCATCGGCTACAAACGACTGCGCAGCAATTACAGCAGTTGAACTAATTGTTGTTTGAGGTGATGAATCCGATGCCGGAATACCCAAGTTGTTGGTGCCATCCGCATCTGCAGCTCCATAAACTTTGAACGCTCGGAAGTTCGAATCAGTTCCTGGCCCGATAGCCGTGTGGTTCACCCCAAATTCAAATCTTTGGTTAACGGCGTCATAGCTGACTTTGATTGGTGGGTTTTTCTCATCCACCCAAACAGTTGCGTTTGCGAAATTACTTTGGTCTAATCCTAAACTCGCAAGTGTCGTTGTACCGCCTAGAGCTCCCGACGTTAGCCCTGAAAAGACATCATCATGCTTAATTAGTTTCCCGGTTCCACCATCGGCGCCTTCCGTTTTTTCCGTTCCTGTTGTGGTGACGGCAGAGGTACCTGAAGTCACAATGGTGATTGCTTCAGTCTGCTTACCTGTAGCGGCATAACTTATATCTATACTTTTGCCAGCTCCAGCTGCAAAAGTTGCAGCTGTATACGCAGGGCTGGCTGCAGCTGCAGCAGCCGTTAGGCCTGCAATAACCGTTGCAAGGCTCTCACCATCGGCCACAGCGGTATACGTTAACGTGGTGGATCCTATAGTAAGGGTTGTTACATCATCTTTTTTCGCTACGTTTGCGACATCAAGTAGTATATTTGCAACTCCCTTCTTTGCAGTTACTTCAGTGTAAGTTTTAGTCGCATCAACAGTAATGACGTCTCCTGCGTTATATTGCTCAGTGCCGTCAGAAATTGTTCCCGCAACAACCTTCATCTTTTTTCCTGTTGTAGCCGAATTCAGGTCAGCTAATAATTCAATCTTCTTTACTCGACCGGTACCAGAAAGCGTCGTCACATTAGCTTCAAAAATTAGACCTAATCCAGACGCTCCGTTATTGAGATCTTTTGCGTTTACAACTGTTGCCGCTGTCGCGCTATTAAAATCAGATGTACCGATCTCTGTAACATAATATTCCTTCCCGGACTCCAAAGATCCAGCATCAGAAACGTCTATCGCACCAGCATCTGCCTCATTATGTTTGAAACTATGTGTGGCAGCAGAGGTTTCCCGCAAAACGATCTTCTTATTATTATAACTGTTTACGGCGCCTGCCGGACTAAGGCTCTCTCCTTCAAAAAACGCCTCCACGTCAGTCGATTCATCACTTAGAATGTATGCTTCTTTAAAAGTATCACCGCTAGTTGCAGAACCTTGTTGCAGAGTGAACCCCCCATCTGGAAATCCTTCTCCAGTAGTGTTGATCGTGATCGAGTTATTAGCATCGATGCTAAGTATTGTTAATGAACGGCCGTTAATAATTGCGTCTTGATTATCAAAATTCCCAGCAAGTTTTACAACCTCTCCAACAGTAAAATTACTAGTATCGTCCAAATCAATTCTTAACAAATTATTGGATGAATCGTATGCAATCGACTTACCAGAGGATACAGCCTCTTTGTTATCAAAAACCGCAAGAGCTGGGGTTTTATCATAGTAAGAATAGGCCAAATGTCGCTTCGATGATGGAGATGAGCTAGCATAGTCAAAAGTTACGATGTCAGTCTTTTGATATATGTTCGCCATTTGACCGCCACTAGAGCGCGTAAATAAACTCGCATTAACTCCTAAATCACCGGTACCATTAATAACGTAGTCGTTCATAGTATCGATCACACGCACCTGCGCGTGTGCTAAAAACTCTTCACGGGTAAAATCTGGAGATGATCCGCTTGTCTCAATTCCCACTTGCTCGGTCACGTATGAAGGAGATAATAAATCGATAGAAACTGGCGTAGTAAGACCGCTCAGAGTTCCGTCACTGGTATTAAGTGTATAAAAATCAACCGTGAGAGTATCATCAACATTTGACCTTACCTGCAACTTATTATCATCACCGTAAGCACTGTTAATCGCACGCTCGACTTCTGAAGCTAATTGTGTCGCGTTGTACGAGCCAGGGCGCAGATCAACACTTACAGGAACGTCACCATCATCGACGTTTACAAGCAGAAAGTCTTTTCCCCAAAAGACGGAGCTATCTGCATTTCCAGCCTCACGGGTCGCGTTAAATCTCATTGGATCATTGGTAATTTCAATAAGTTTGTTACCTTCTTCGCCAAAGTCGAAGCTGGTTTGCGAACCGGTCAGTTTGGCCGGTTGCGACGGTATTTCCTGGTTCAAATCATCTTTTCGATAAAGTGCAGAGCCCTTGCCTTCCGAGAAATAGTTATCGTCAGGAATATTTGCCACGGTAGTTTCATTACCGAAACGGTCTATATAAATTTGCTCGTTATTATCGTTTACGGAAGCAACTAGGTCAGGATTGATTACCGTCTCGTCAATCACAAGTCTGGTATCGTATTTATTCGTCGGATCATCAGCCGTCGAAGCTTGGGTCTTAATGAAGTACACCGTCGCAATTGTAGGGTTACCCAAATCGTCAAAGATTGTTAGAGAGGTTGAATTTGTAAAACTCTCAGGATCGGCTGTACTAAACTGATATCCATCTGAAAACTTCGGGTTATCTGTTATTACAGGCGCATCCGCAGGCAAGTTGATTGCTAGGTCAATATTACTTGTCGCTTTAGGTTCACCCGAAGTCACGGGTAACTGCAAGGGAACCGCGTCGTTGATAGTTTTTGATGTCACAGATCCATCTTCGTTCACAGGATAGGTCAGCAAGAACTGTCCTGTTGAATCAACAACGTTTCGGTTGTTATCAACATTGAAAGAACCGTTTCGGGTGTAAACCACCTGGCTTGATGTCAACGAGGGTTTTAATGCAAAGAAACCTTGACCTGAAATCGCTAAGTCAAGCGCGTTCAATGATGCAGCAATGTTACCTTGGGTAAACTGCTGCTTAACGCCTTTTAGGATCGAACCAGAACCAATCGATGAAGACGAGTTCTGCAGTGGAGAAGTCGCAAAGATATCCCCAAATTCAGCCCGGCTGCGTTTAAAGCCGGTGGTGCCGACGTTGGCAATGTTGTTTGAAGTCGCGGCAATATCAGCCTGTGAACCATTCAATCCTGTAAGTGCGGTATAAAACGACATCTGTTAGTCTCCCTTAACCCTGGTAAAGTCTTTGATTACATCCGATACCGCAGAACATTTGCGGCATCGACGGTTTGATCATTCTCTAATTCAAGATTGGTGGCGCCGGTATCTTTGTTCAGCTCAGCTCCAATCACTCTGGCAAATAAATTCGGCTGCAAGCTTTCCATTCCCTCGCCATAATTCACCATCACATCCACACGGATGTTTTTATTTCCATCGCGGTAGGCTTGCGGCAGATCGGTCCATTGAAACCCAATCATTCCGGAAGCTTGAGGTCCCATGACTTGCTCTTCAAGCAATTCATTAGTCTCTGCGTCATAAAAATTAACTCGCGTATCAACCGCTGTTTTATCCAGCTCGAACACACCATGTAATTCGCCATTTGCGTCCGCGGCGGCTTTGTCACCGGGCACCAAAACAGAATGGCCCATCACGTTCGAAATCGAGGCGACGCGAAGTTGTTGAACCTCTGCAGCCATGGCTTTCATCGAGCTGGCCATTTCCTCAATACCGGTCACGGTCGAGAACTGGGCCATTTGAGCGATGAAATCACCGTTATCCATCGGCGCCATTGGGTCCTGATTTTGCAATTGGGCAGTCATCAGGGTTAGAAAATCTTCTTGCCCCAATTTATCACTAGACTCATTCACCACATCGCTGGCGCTCTTGATGCCCAGCTTGTCGAGGATCTCTTTTTGCGTCTGAGCGCTTGGGTTATTACCGATTTCCATCATTTTCACTCCAGCTTATTTGCCCATATCAATCGTGCGCATCATCAAGGCGCGCATGGTCGATAGAACTTCCAAATTATTTTGATATTGCCGACTGGCTTCCATCAT
>ERZ802822.615-NODE-615-length-24291-cov-13.500041_pt1 | contig 24291 bp, 21 predicted proteins | sample MGYA00345649_ERZ802822 | MGnify/ENA primary metagenome ERZ802822 (study PRJEB30503, sample SAMEA104212359) | marine metagenome | biome: Westerlies Biome; feature: [SRF] surface water layer (ENVO:00010504) within the epipelagic zone...; material: water...
TAGAGGGCCTGCCTGAGGTGATGATTCTGGAGAGCACCCGGGAGAACCCCTCAAAAATTGAGATCTGGCACTCGGATATGACGTTTCGCCAGCATCCACCCTCGGTCACTGTGCTCCGCGGCATCACGATTCCGGAGGTGGGTGGAGACACCTTGTTCGCGAGTATGACGGCGGCCTACGACGGCCTGTCTTCGGGGATGCAGCGCTATCTTGATGGCCTGATTGCGGTCCACGATTTCAACCACGGGTTTAAGGAGAGCCTCGCCGAGCCCGGGGGCCGGGAGCGTCTGGCGGACGCCGTGGCCGCCAACCCGCCGGTGCGTCACCCGGTGGTACAAACCCACCCCGAAACCGGCAAAAAAGTGCTGTTCGTCAATGCCTTGTTCACCACTCACATTGAGGGCCTGCCGCCTCTGGAGTCGGCTGAGGTCCTGCAGTTTCTGTGGCGCCACGCCAGCCTGCCGGAGTTCACCTGCCGCTTTAACTGGCAACCCAACAGCATGGTGATCTGGGATAACCGCAGCACCCAGCACAAGCCCGTGAATGATTTCTTTCCGGCAACGCGGCGCCTGCACCGCGTGGTGAGTGAAGGCGATCAGCCCTACTGATTGGCCTTGATGTCTGCCAGGTAGCGGTTCACTTCGCGCCGCACCAGAGGCGCGAACAGATACAGCATGAGCACGTTCGGCAAGGCAATTAAAAAGGTCATCGCATCTGAGAAGTCGAGTACCGCGCGCAGCTCGAGCATGCACCCCAGCGCGATAAAGGCGCAAAAGATCATCTGGAAGACGACGCTCTTCACTTTCCCTTCACCCAACAGGTAGGTCCAGCCCTTGAGGCCGTAGTAAGACCAGGCCAGCGCACTCGAGAAAGCGAAGAGCAGCGCCGCCACCGCGATCACGTAGGGCGCCCAAGCAAAGTGCCAGGCAAACGCCGCCGAGGTGAGCTCAATCCCTGCAAGCCCCGACCCCATCAGGCCTTGCGGGATAGCCGTTGTCAGGACCACCAGTGAGCTCAGTGAACAGACGATCACGGTGTCAATGAAAGGCTCCAATAGCGCCGTGATGCCTTCAGAGGCCGGCTGCTCGGTTTTGACCGCGGAGTGCGCAATCGACGCTGAGCCAATACCGGCTTCGTTGGAGAACAGTGCCCTCTGAAAGCCAATCACCATGGCACCCAGAATGCCACCCGATGCCGCCTGTCCCGTGAAAGCCTCTGAGACGACCAAAGCCAGCGCGGCGGGCAGGTGTTCTGCGCTGAGACCAATCACCACCGCCGCGGCGATCACGTAGATCAGACCCATCACCGGCACCAGCACCGCCGCCACCTGCGCGATGGACCGGATGCCCCCGATGATCACCGCGGCAATCACCGCCGCCAGCGCCAGCCCGAACAGCCAGCCCCGGTCAGCAAAAAAAGAGGTCTCGCCGCCGGTGATCACCACGAACTGGGCAAAGGCCTGGTTGGACTGAAACATGTTGCCGATGCCCAAACAGCCAATGACCAAGGCAAGTGCATAGAAGGTGCCAAAGCCCTTGCCGATGCCTGGCCAACCCCGCTCCCGAAAATAGGCCTCCATATAAAACATCGGGCCACCTGACACCGAGCCGTCGGCGTTATAACGCCGGTACTTAACGCCCAGCGTGCACTCCACCAGCTTGGTCGACATCGACAAAAGCCCAGCGATGAAGAGCCAAAACGCCGCTCCCGGGCCACCGAGGGAAATCGCCACGGCCACGCCGCCAATGTTGCCCACGCCGACCGTGCCTGACACCGCTGTGGCAACGGCCTTGAAGTGACTGATCTCACCGCGGGCGTCAGGATCTGCAAAATCGCCGCGGGCATGACGAATCGCAAGCCACAGCGCTCGCACATTGATGAGCCGCAGATAAAACGTGAAAAATAGGCCGGCCACTGCCGTCCACATCACAATCAGCGGCACGTCGGTGCCAGCAATGGGTATCGTGTAGAACACAAAAGACGATAACGCTTCTGCGATGGGGCCGAGGTGCGCCTCCACCCACTGGTCGGGAGACAGGCTCACCCCCACTGCACCGTATGGCGCAATACCTGTTGGTAGCCGTTGAAGTTCGGCACCTCGTCGAGCAGACCTTTTTCCTTCAGCAATACGCGGAAACCGGGCAAGCGGTAACAGGGCACACCGGGCAGCAGGTGATGCTCGAGGTGGTAGTTCACAAAGTGCGGGGCCATCAGAAAGCGCTGCCAAACCGGCGCTTCAACCGTCCGGGTATTGAAACGGGGATCGGGGTTTGCCGCATCGGGCACTGCCGCGTGCTCCGCGATTTGTCGCAGTCGCGCCACTAGCATGTAAGACGTCATCAGGCTCGCAAACCAGAGCCACCAGGTCCAGCCAATGCCCAGCAACATTAGGATTGCGGCCAGCGCCGCCTGCACGCCCACCTGCTTGAGCAGTAAAGATTTGCCATCGGAACTGCGGCCACCAAAGTGAACCAACCCGCCGCGCAGGATGCCCGCTATCAATTTGAATCCGGTCTGTCCTGTCAGATCACGCACCACCTTGCGCCGAAAGCTTATGCCATCGACGGGGTAAGCCTGGTAATTGGGGAGATCGGGGTCATCGGGGGTTCCGGCCAGCCGGTGGTGATCGAGATGCCCGGTGGCATAGGCAGTCAGATCATTCAGCGTGGGCAGCGCACACAGCCACTGCCCCACCCACTGATTCAACACGCGGCTGGCGAACAGGGTGTTGTGACCGGCTTCATGCATGAGTACCGACAAACCCAGCTGGCGCCCCGCCAACAGTACCCAGACCAGTAAGATCGTTATGGGATGTGGGAAAGCGCCCGCAAGTAGCAGCAACCCCATCGTCAGCGCCCAGGTCGAGAGCACCAGCCACCACGCCCACAGATCGCTGCGCTTCAGCACCTGCTCTCGCTCAGCCAGGGTCAGATAGTCGTTGATCTTTAGCATGCCCACCTCTTCATGGACCAATTATCAGTGATTTGCACGTTACCGCAAACGGGGCGCTTGCAAGGCGTTGCAATCACTTAAAGCGCTGGACCTAGTCATGGCATGACATGTGCTCATGGGCCCGCGCGGCCACAGCACGTTTAGAAGGGAAAAACGCGCGGCAACAGCGCCAGCACCACAATCGAATACGAAAGCGATACCAGCCAGCCAAAGCGCAGGTAATCCGCGCGGCTGTAACCGCCGAGGTTTTGCACCATCAGGTTAGTGGTGTAGCCATAGGGCGTAAGGAATGAGGCGCTGCCACCCAACGCGACCGCCATTACAAATGCCATGGGATCGAGCCCCGCGGTGAGCGCCAATGTGTACCCCAATGGGAACATCAGGGCGGCCGCAGCATTGTTGGTAATGAGTTCGGTCATCGCCAGTGTAAGGAGGTAGACCAAAATCAGCATCGCTATCGGTGGCACGCTGCCAATCAGAGGGCCGAGGAAGGTCATGGCATGGCCCATGAGCCCGGAATCCATGACCGCCTGGCTGATGGCCAGCGCGGAGGAGACAATCAACCACATTTCGAAGGGGAAGCGACGCCGCAACTCGGCCGTGCTGAACAATTTCATCGCCAGCATCAGCAAAAGCAAAAACATCAGGCCTGTTGCCAGCGGCACCCAGCCCATGACCGAGGCTGTCACGGCGGCGGACATGGCCGCGGCCACCGTCAGGCTCTTGCCGGTTGAGAGGCTGTTGCTGGCAACACTGCTGTCAACCACCAAGAAATTACGACTCAGGTTACTGCGCTTTTGAAAATCGGGCCCCACGGCGAGCATCAAGGAATCACCACCGCGGAGCGCAATGTTGCCCAACTGCCCAGACAGGCGCTCGCCATCCCGATGCACGCCCACCACCGCCGCATCGAAGCGGGAGCGAAACTCGCTTTCTTTAATCGAGTGCCCGATCACCGCCGAGCCCGGCAAGAGCACGACCTCGGTCAGGTTGGTGCCGAGCAGTCCCTCATCGATGGCAAAAGAGCGCAGCCCATGAAAGCGCTCCAGAATACCCACCTGGGAGACATCGCCCGAAAAAATCAGTCGGTCACCCGCCTCCAACTGCTCATCGGGTGCAACGGGGGTCAGCAAACGCCCCTGGCGGGCAATTTCCACCAAAAACAACTCCCCGAGGTCGCGGAGCCCGTTGTCTTTCACGGATTTGCCAATCATTCGAGAGTCGTCAGCTACCACCATTTCCACCAGAAACTCGTTGACCTGTGCATTGTCCCTGTCTGCCGAAGGCAACACTCTGGCCATCACCAGCATTGCCGCCAGCCCCGCAAGCGCCGCCGGCAAGGCGACCGGAAGAAATGCGAAGAAGGGAATACCCTCCCCGGTAATGTCCTCGAGAAAACTGCTGACAATCAGGTTGGTCGATGTCCCGATCAGTGTCAGCGTGCCACCCAAAATCGCGGCATAGGAGATGGGCAACAAAATTTGGCTCGCGGCGTGGTGAGGGTTCTTACGAAGCGTGCCGGCGAGGGTCGCAACTACAGCAGTGTTGTTCACAAAAGCGGAAAACAGCATCGTCATACCAGAGAGACTCAGCAGAGTCCGAGGCAGAGAGCCTTTCACCGCTCGGCTGGAAATCGCCAGCAACCACGGCAAGCGCTCGAGGCCCACCGACACCATGAGCAGAAGTAACAGCGTGACTAAGCCTTCGTTGGTTGCCTTAGCCATCACCGTTTGCATGTTGATCGTCCCCACCAACACACAGGCGGCCATCGCCAACGCGAACAGCAGCGCGGGTGACAGACGGCTGAAAATCAAAGCAACGATCAAGGCCGCCACAATGAGGGCAATCAGCAATGACTCCATAGGTTTTGTCGCATGCAAATCCAGCGAACAGAATACGCGCTCTTTAGATGACACAAAAACCCCGAAATCTGGTTATCCTCCCGCTTCGCCGATAAGCTTTACTCTTAGATGGGCGACAGCGATTTGCCGCGCGGCGTCGGCCATCACCTATTTTTTTAAACTGACTGAGGAATGACAGATGCTTGCCTATACGACCCTTGGCGTTTCAGATTTTGAGCGGGCAAAGTCCTTTTATGAGGCGCTGTTGGCTGTGATCGGCGCGCAGTATGTGCTGGGCAATGAGCGGATTGCGCTATTCGGCCATGACGTGACCAACCCCATGCTGGCGGTGTGCATCCCCTACGACGAGGGCGAACCGAGCGCAGGTAACGGCACAATGGTCGCTATTCGCGCAGGCGGTCCTGCAGAGTGTGACGCCATGTACGAGAAAGCCATTGAGCTGGGTGCGACCTGTGACGGCCCACCCGGAGAGCGCAGTCCGGGCTTTTTCTATGGCGGCTATGTACGTGACCCCGACGGGAACAAACTGTGCTTTTGCCAGATCGGTCCACAGTAGTCTCCTCAAAACCCATTTTGTTTCACTGATACATTCCCATCATTGGAGGCTGGCAATGCGTCTCTCCCCCTTACTGAAAAGGTGTGTGCTCTGCATCAGCATGTGCGGCAGCATCGAGGCTTGGTCCCACGCCAAAACCGACCTGATCACGGTGACAAACGGTGACCAGATCACCGGGGCTGTGAATTCGATGAGCGCAGGAAAGCTATCGGTCAGTACCAGCTATGCGGGCACGGTCAATATCAAGTGGCGGGAAATCAAGCAGATTGAGAGTCGCTATCTGTACGAGATCAGGCTCGATGACGGCGAACGTATTTATGGACGCTTTACCACTAATACTACCGAGAACCAGCTCACCCTGCGGGTCTCAGGCACAAATAGACAGGTGGAGATTGATGACATCGTGGAGGTGCGATCGATCGAGGAAGAGCTGTCAGACAAACTCGATTTACAACTGAGCAGTACCATTACCGCGGACCCCAACAACAAGCAGCTGGTGCTGTATGCGGCCGGCACCTACGACGTACGAGGCGGGAGAACCAACTTTTCAGCCAGGGTAGACGACACGCGATCCACCCCCAAAGACAAACCCCCTACTAGCAGTAATTCCTCGTTCGTGCAGGTCTCCAGAGAATTCTGGCGCGATCGAGGCACGGCTCAGTCCTATCGCGTGTTGAATGCTCGCTATGACACTAACGATGAATTGAACATCGACCATCGTGGTTCACTGGGCGTGGGTCTGGGCCGCTACCTGATCAATGACCTGGGACATGAATTAGCCGTGCAAGCGGGGATTCAAGGTACGCAGGAGTGGAGAGGCAGCTGTGACGACCAAATTCAGCCAGGGAGACAAAACAATGTCAGCACTTTGGCGCTGAACGATGAAGTGACGGCCGGCGAAGACGAGGACACAACGAGAAAATCGCTAGAGCGGTGTGCCGACGCCGAACTGTTTTTTAACGTCAAATGGCACCTATACAGCTTTCAAAAGCGTGACATGGATATTTACATCACCGGCAACACATACCCCTCACTGTCTGACTGGGGACGCGTGCGCGGCGACTTGAATGTGATCATCAACTGGGAGTTGTTCAATAATTTTTACTGGACGGTCAATGCGCGAACCGACATCGATAACGCGGGTGATCGAGAAGACGACTCATATGGCAATAGTGACTACACGCTGACCACAGGCATCTCCTGGAAATATTGAGAAAGCGGCTGGGGTAGCCGAGAGACTATCTCGGGGGCGTCGGCTGGCACCGGATAGTCGGGTGACTGGAGCTGGCCCGCTGACCCAGAACGAGAGATTGCGAGTGGGTCCGTTTTGGCTCGGTGGAGTTAGCTGGCGTCGCCCGGCGCCGTAGGTAGGTGCACGTCACGCTGCGGGAACGGAATGGTGATGCCCTCGGCGTCGAAGCGCTGCTTGACTGCCTTGTTGAGCGCCCACAGGGTCTCCCAGAATTCCTCCGTCTTCACATAGGCCCGCACCAGGAAATCGATGGAGGAATCGCTGAACTGTTTTACTCTGACAATGGGCTCCGGCGTGGTCAGGAAGCGCTCATCCCCTGCAATCAGGTCCTCAAGCACCTTTTGTACGTGATCCAGATCATCGCTGTAACTGACGCTGTAAATCACGTCAGTGCGCCGCAAGTGCTGCCCGGTGAAGTTCAGAATCACACCACCCCAGATCTTACTGTTGGGAATGATCAGAACACGGTTATCGATCGTCACGACGGTTGTGTTCACGAGGTTCATTTTTTTGACAGTGCCCTCCACGTCAGCCGCCGAGATAAAGTCACCGGTATCAAACGGCCGGTAGGCGAGAATCATGGCGCCCGCAGCGAAGTTGCTCAGCGTGTCTTGCAGCGCAAAACCGACAATAAAGCCCACCACGCCCAGACCGGCAATCATGGGCGTGACCGACACGCCGACCTGGGACAGGGCGACCAGCACCCCCACCAGGAACACGATCGTGCCGGAAATGGAGATCAACATTTCTTTTAACAACTGCGACACAGACTGGTCCGAGTGTTTGAGTGCGCGCTCGGTGACCCGCCTTGTAATCCGCGCCAGCCAACGTGCCGCTATAAGAATGACAATAAAGAGAAGCACCGAGAGCAGTGTGCTGGCACCACGATTGGCGAGCCAATCTTTGAACTTGGTGGTCGCTTCAGCATAGAGCACGCTGGCAATGTCCGTGTCTACTAGCGATAACGCGAGGCTGCCCCGTTCCTCAATGAGCGTGCGGCGCATTTCCAGGGTGTCGCCCCCCAAACGGTCGAGCTGCGCCACCACGCCTCTGAGCCGCGTCACCGACAGCTGCAACCGCTCCGACTCAAACCGTGCCGCTTGAATCAGATCCGCGTCGGTGCCATCCGTCGCCTGTCGCGCTGCCAGCATTTTCAAGCCGTGCTGGTGAAGATGAATGAGACCCATCATCTCCTCACCAAAATACGTCAAAGTGCGAACGACTTTCTCGCGCAAGCTGGTGTCATCGATTTCCAATGCCTGAAGCAGCAACACCTGCTCAGTCGATAACTCTAGGTACTGCAGTCGCTGGCCATCCACCAACTCGGCAAAAGACTCCTCCGCCAACAAAGCCGGCCCGGAAAGATCACTCTGAAGCTCAAGCGATTCATTCAGGCGCGTGGTCAGACTGATAAAGCGGTCGACCAGCGCCTGCTCGATCAAGTCTCCGCGAGCGCGCATCAGTTGGTCCAGCGTGTCGCGCTCGGGGGCATCCTCGGGAAGCGCCAACACCCGATCCGCCAGTGACATGATGCGACCCAGTACGTGGATTGTTTTTTCATCGCGGCGAATCTCGAGCGTGCGTCGCCGCTCAAAAGACTCGGGCATGGGGTAGCTCTCGAATGTGCGCAGTGAGGCGAGTTCTCTCGAGACCTTGTCTGACAGCTGGGCAATAGTTAGTTCACTGGCGGCAGGCGGTCCTACAACGTCTACCTCTACCTCTTGAGCCACCACACCGACAGCCCACAAGAGCAACACAGCGGCGATAGCGGATCGCATCCCTCTGCACAGCATGCTTGTACGGGGTTGTCGCAACATAGGCTTAGGCCGCTGTTCTCCGCTGCTGCACCGACTCGGCGAGGGCATGCAAGGTGGAAACCGTCTGCGCCCAGTCCATGCATGGGTCGGTAATACTCTGGCCGTAGACCAGATTGTTCTTGTCGATCACGTCCTGCCGACCTGCCTCAATGAAGCTCTCTAACATCAACCCGATAATACGGCGATCACCGCGCGCTACCTGGGTGGCGATGTCCTCTGCTACCGATACCTGACGCTGCGGCTGCTTGCGGCTGTTGGCGTGGCTGGCATCGATCATCACGCTCTCGGCTAGCTTGGCCTTGGCGAGCATGGCACAGGCATCGTCCACCGAGAACATATCGTAATTAGGTTGGGGGCCGCCGCGCAGAATCAGATGGCAATAGGGGTTACCTGCGGTCTCGAAAATGGCCGACTGGCCACCTTTGGTCACTGACAAAAAATGATGCGAGTGTTGCGCGGCACCGATGGCATCGACCGCGATCTGCACATTCCCGCCCGTACCATTTTTAAAACCGACCGGACAAGAGAGACCGCTGGCAAGCTCCCGATGGCTCTGGCTCTCGGTTGTGCGGGCACCGATGGCGCCCCAACTGACCAGATCGGCAATGTACTGCGGCGAGATCAGATCCAGATATTCAGTAGCGGTGGGGAGGCCCACGCCATTGATATCCAGCAACAATTGGCGCGCGCGGCGCAGGCCTTCGTTTACGTCGAAGGAGTTGTCGAGGTGAGGGTCGTTGATGAGGCCTTTCCAACCAACCGTGGTGCGGGGTTTCTCGAAATACACACGCATCACCACAAAGATATCTTCTGATACCTCGTCCGCCAGCGTTTTAAGTCGCGCGGCATAGTCCATGGCGGCATCCGGGTCATGTATCGAGCACGGCCCCACCACGACCACCAGACGATCGTCGGCCTGCTCCAAAATCGACTGAATCACCCCGCGAGACGCATTCACATGTTCGGCCAGTGGCCCTTCTGCCGGCAGCTCCGCAATGAGCGCCTCGGGCACCACCAGCTCACGCAGATTCTGAATGCGAAGATCGTCAGTGTTGGCAGACATCATGGATTACCGCTTTAACCAATATAAATAAACGCCGAAGGATACCACCGCCGGCCGATTAATCTGTGGCCAAGTATTTACCTTCTGCAAGGAGCTCATCGACCAACTGCCCGATGATATTGGGCGTGACCAGATGAGCGGCATACCAGGTATGCAGACAGCGAATGCGGGTCGGCTCACTGATGCCACCAATGCCACGCTCGTCGAGCGCCGACTGCATCCCTTTTTCATTTAGCAGCTGCCGCTCAGCATCGGACAAGAAACGCGATCGCTCCTCCCGATGTCGCGCGTGATCATCATTCATTGCCTGCTGGAGCGCGGTCGAGGCATCCACTCGATCCTGCAATCGCGCAATCCATCCGGCGGCTTCAAGCCGATCAATCCGCAGGCTCAGCTCCGCCCCTACCAACCAGTAAAGCGTGGGAAAAGGCTTGCCATCGACTACCGAGGCCACACGAATGACCAACGGCTCACCGCGTTCATCCGCCACAGGGATCGCGCGCAGTCCCCGGGGCTCTCGACCCAGCAATGCGGCAACGCGAGAAAGCTGGTCAGCGGAGAGGGGCTTGTCGTGATGGTCAGGCTGCATGAGCAAATGTTAACACCGCGATCGATTGACCCTGGTACCGAGTGCGAGTAAGGTTCCGCGCATCAGGTGCCTGCCGGTCTCACGATCTGGGCAGGTTAAAAGGGAAGTCCGGTGAGCTTTTGCAAGTCCGGCGCTGCCCCCGCAACGGTCATCACTGAGGTGAGAGCCCGATACCTGCCTGATCAACACACATCATGTGGAGCGGAGGGCTCCTACAGGATGCGCTCGACACCCGTGGCATAAGCTGTCACGCAGTGTCATGCATCTCCTGCCCCTCGCCCCGAACGCCGGATTGACGGCTACGACACCAATAGGGGAAGGGATGACAGTTTCACATTCTCACGGCAATCACTCGATAGCCTCACCAGCAGATCAGGCACAGATTCAGCCAGAAGCTTGGTTAGCCATTCAGAGTCCGCAGCTGAATTCGGATGTCAGCAACACTGCAGCATCGTTTCCTGCGCACTCTTTGGTAGCTGCTCTTCGGTCTGCTGCCCTGTTCTTAGGGGCCCTAACGGGCTCGTGCGTCACTATGGCGCAAGAGCCCTCTGCCACCGCGTCGACGGATGTCGTCGAGGTGGAGGAAGTCGTGGTCTCATCGCGGACACCGGATCTGATTGATCAGATTGGCGTCTCGGTCAGCGTACTCGATGAGGACACGATGCAATCCCTGGGCTATCCCGACCTCGCCTCGCTGCTCGATACCCAACCGGGGGTCACCGTGACCATGGATGGCGGCTACGGCAAAGCGGCGGCAGTTCGGATCCGGGGCGAGGAAGGCTACCGCACACGCATTGTGCTGGACGGCATCAATATCGCGGACCCCTCCTCCCCCCAAGTCAGTCCCCGTATCGAGCACCTAGTGAGCAGTGGCTTGACTCGAGTAGAGATCCTGCGCGGTCCACAAGGACTGCTATGGGGCGCAGATGCCGGTGGCGTGATTCTGATGTCGACTACCGATACGGTAGCCGCGTCGGGTGTGGAAGGCTATTTAGAGGCGGGCAGCGACGATTTTTATCAGGGTGCCATCAATGGCGTCTTGAGCACTGATCAGCTGACTGCGTCAGTGTCACTCTCGCAACTAGAAACCGACGGCTTCAACGCGCGGGAGATTGATAGCGTCGACCCAGACCGGGACGGCTACGAGAACACGACCGCTCATGGCGCACTCTCATGGGCGATCAGCGACGCCATCTCATTGCAGGTTGCGGCAACCGATATTTCCGGCGACAACGAATACGATGGCTGTTACGACACCGCAACATTTGCATTGATTCACGACTGTGACGATGAGTATGAGCAACAAGCCTGGCGCGGCGCCCTGCGCTACGCCTCTGAGCGACACACCGTTGAGCTCAGCTATGCCTCGAGCGATACCGAGCGCGCCTTTTTCTCTGCTGGCATTTTGTCCTACGAAACCGAGGGCGAGACAGATACGACGTCCCTCATCGGCGCATGGCGGCTCACAGACAACACCCGGCTCACCTACGGTGTCGATCACGAAGAGCAGGCGCTCTCTGATGCCAGTACCGATTGGTCCAGAGACAACACCGGCATCTATCTAGAGGCCCAACAGCGCTTTGGCCTTGGCGTTGTGACCTTTGGCTGGCGTCACGATGACAACGACGATTTTGGTGAGTTCGACAGCTGGCGCATCAGCGGGCGCTACGATCTGGACGGTATGGCCGAGGGATGGGCACTGCGTGCCGCGATCGGCACCGGATTCCGTGCACCGAGTCTTTACGAGATCGCCTACAACAACGGCCCCTTTGCCTATCCTCCTGCTAGCAGCGCGCCGCTTTTGGAGGAAGAGTCTGAAGGCTGGGAACTCGCCCTGATTGGTGCCGTAGGCAATCTTGATCTCGAGCTGATCTGGTTCGATCAGGAAATCGACAATGAGATCATCTTTGACCTTGCGGGCTACAGTGGCTACCTGCAAACCACAGGGACCAGTCAGTCCGAAGGCCTGGAAATCATCGCCAGCTTGCCCCTGTCCGAGCGATGGCGCATTGAGGGTAACTTCACCTCGCTCGATGCCACGCAGCAAAACGGTGACGATCGCGCCTATCGACCAGATCAAACGGGCCAGGTGAGCATCGTATGGACGCGCAATGATTTGCGAGCCCGAGTCACCGGCCGCTATACCGGAGAAGCAACCGACCCCTTCATGACTTCGATTGATGACACCTTTACTATCGACCTGAGCGCGCAGTGGGATCTGTCGGACCGTTGGGCGTTAGAAGCAAGGGTCCTCAACGTCACAGACCACGATGACCAGCAGCTACCCGGCTATTATGTTCCGGGGATGACAGCTTACGCCGGCGTGCGCGTGAAACTCTAGGAACACTCCATGGACCGCAACACCAAACACAACAAAGCCATGGCCAAGCAGAAGGCCGCCGTGGATGAGGGCATCGCCAAGGCGGATGTCGAGCGCGGGGTGTCGGTTTTACTCACCGGTGATGGTAAAGGCAAAACCAGTTCCGCCTTTGGCATGGTAATACGGGCGCTAGGCTACGGCCAAAAGGTAGGCGTCGTGCAATTCATTAAAGGCGTGCAGGCCTCGGGTGAAGAAAATTTTGTCAGAGACCATTTGCCCGGTGTGGACCTCCACCAGATGGGCACGGGATTTACCTGGGATACGCAGGACCGGGAGAGTGATATCGCCGCCGCCAAACGGACCTGGGAACACGCGTTGGCGATGCTGGGCGACGCCAGCTACGATCTGGTGGTGCTCGACGAGCTCACATACATGCTGGCGTTCGACTATCTCCCGGAAGACGAGGTGATCAGTGCGCTCACCGGGCGGCCCGAAGCACAAAGCGTCGTAGTCACTGGTCGTGGGGGCGGTCAGGCCCTGCGGGAGGCCATGGACACCGTGTCTGAGGTTAAAGAAGTCAAGCACGCCTATCGCGCCGGCATTCGCGCCCGACAGGGTGTGGACTACTAAAAATGGGCGCGCACCCGGCGATCCGCCCCGCCGCCTTCATCCGCTACAAATTTCTCAACTCGCTTTTTCTCGGGCTGTCTGTCGGCGCGGTGTTTGTGCTGTACACACCACTGTCACCGTCGGTGTTCTCCGCAGGCGGGATCGGACTCGCGTTGGGTACCCTGATAGTCGCCACCCAGTACCGAAGGATTCTGGCACCGAGCTGGTTTTTTCGGCTGTCGCTCGGGGTGGAGCTGGTTACGCTCAGTGGCGTGGCGGCAGTGCTCCTTCTCCCTCTGGAGCTCCCCCTCGCGCTATTCGTTTACCTCGGCTATCAGGTGACCTTCTCGCTGGGCAATTACCTGGTGCGCTGCGAGACCCTGCTGATGGTCTCGGTGGAGCAGCTGCGCAAACTCGACGTGGCGAAACAGGCCGGCTATTTACTTGGAATGGGAGGTGCGTGGGCGGTGTATGCAGGCCTTGAGCAATTTGCGGCGATCGATGGACGGGTCGAGCAGGTGATTTCCCTGCACTGGGTACTGGCGGTTGTCGAGGTATTGGTGGTGGTCGCCCTGTGGCGGGCCTTTAATCGGGATCAGCTAGCCAATAGCGCCCCGCTGATCCGCGATGAACCGGGTCTCTCCGCCGACTAATCCAAGAGATCAGGCTGCTCATTCAGAATGACATCGAACAGTGGCTGGGCACTGAACCAACCGGCCAGCGTACTGCCCACCTGCCCCGCCGTGTGCAGCGCCATGTCGTGGGGAATGGGCTGGGTTGTGCCCGCCGCCTCAGCCATCAGCTGAGCCTGACAGCTGCGCTCAAAGGTGACGTACCACCACAGCGCCTCATCCACTGACTCCCCCACCGTCAGGTGACCATGATTCTTCAACACTATCGCTTTTTTATCGCCGAGTGCCTCGGCAAGACGCTCCCCTTCACTCATCGACACCACCACACCGGTGTAGTCGTCCAACAAAGCGAGATCGTCATAAAACGCGCAGGCGTCCTGTGTGATGGGGTCTAACAATCGCCCCAGAGAAGACCAGGTCTTGCCGTAAATCGAGTGGGCGTGGGCCGCGGCGGTGACTTCTGGTCTGGCCTGATGTATGCGGCTGTGAATTGTGAACGCCGCGCCATTCAGCAGCCCCTCACCTTCAACGATGTCGCCTTCATGACTGACCCTGATGAGGTCCGAGACCCGCATAAGCTTGAACGAGCGACCCATGGGATTGACCCAGAAGGTGTCGGTATTGATCGGGTCACGAACGGTGATGTGTCCGGCGACCCCTTCGTCAAAACCAAACTTACCGAAGATTCTCAGTGCCGCGGCGAGGCGCTGCTTGCGCTGCAACTGCTCGGCTGCCGGGTCAAGACCCTCTCCGGGCATCGCTGCCAGATCCGCGTTCATCACCAACTGGTTCACTTGCTCGTTCATGCCTGCTCACTCCTGTTCTCGCGCCAATACTGTGCCGCCTCGCGCGCCAACTCACCCTCTGACGGGAGCGGCTCTCCCTGTGCAGTCAGGTGCGCAACATAGGCACTCAGCACCTCACCCGCCTGCGCTGAGACCTCCTCCGGACGCAACGGGTCACCACATTCATCGCAGGACAATACCGCCCGGGTTTGCTTGCCGCACAAGCTGTGGCGGTACCGCTGGGGCGGGCCGTTACCGTCATCCATCCAGTCATCACCCCATTGGCTCAGCGTCATGAGCACGGGATAGAGCGCCAGGCCTTTGCGGGTCAATCGGTACTCGTAGCGTGTGGGGCGCTCCATATAGGCCACCCGGGTCAGCACACCCTCGTCGACCAATTTGCCGAGTCGCTCCGAGAGGCGGTGTCGCGTCACGCCCAGGCTGCGCTGAAAGTCGTCAAAACGCCGAGTGCCGCGAAAGGCGTCGCGGATGATCAGCAAGGTCCAGCGCTCGCCCAGCACCGAAAGTGCCCGAGCCACCGAACAGACCTGTTGATCAATATCGTCCCACTTCATGCTTGAAAGAGTGCGCGTGACGGACGCCAAACGCAAGCGCGGGCACCGAAGTGCCCGCGCCAATTCACCTTTAACTCGGTTGTGATTCAGCCAAACTGGTTCATGGTGTTGTCGTCACCCGCCGCTTTCAGCGCCGCGTCACCGGAGAAGTACTCCTTGTGGTCATCGCCCATGTCGGAACCCGCCATGTTCTGGTGCTTCACGCAGGCGATGCCCTGACGGATCTCCTTGCGCTGCACACCCGCCACATAGCCCAGCATCCCCGCCTCACCGAAGTACTCCTTGGCGAGGTTATCGGTGGACAGCGCCGCCGTATGGTAGGTCGGTAGCGTAATAAGGTGATGGAAGATGCCTGCCTCGCGGGATCCGTCGCGTTGGAAGGATTGAATGCGACGATCTGCCTCTGCCGCCAGGTCCGTTTCGTCGTAGCTGGCGTCCATTAGTGCCTCACGATCGTAAGCCGACAGGTCCTGACCCGCCTCGGACCAGGCGTCGAAAACCTGCTGGCGGAAGCTGAGTGTCCAGTTAAACGATGGGCTGTTGTTGTAGACCAGCTTGGCGTCCGGCACGGCCTCGCGGATACGATTCACCATCGAGGCAATCTGGCCGACGTGCGGCTTCTCGGTTTCGATCCACAGGAGATCAGCACCGTTCTGCAAAGAGGTGATGCAGTCGAGTACCACCCGATCCTCTCCCGAGCCCTTGCGGAACTGGAACAAACCGGATGCCAAACGCGCCGGCTTCAACAACTTGCCGTTGGCCTTGACCACCACGTCACCATTGGCAATGTCATCGGCGTTGTCGATGTAATCGCCGTCGAGGAAACCGTTGTAGAGATCACCCAAATCACCTGGCTCCTGCGTCACCGCAATCTGCTTGGTGAGGCCTGCGCCAAGCGAATCGGTGCGCGCCACGATAATGCCGTCTTCCACGCCCAGCTCCAGGAAGGCGTAGCGAATCGCGCGAATCTTGGCGATAAAGTCGGCGTGGGGGACCGTTACCTTGCCGTCCTGGTGTCCGCACTGCTTCTCGTCGGAGACCTGGTTTTCAATCTGGATAGCGCAGGCGCCCGCCTCGATCATGCGTCGAGCCAGCAGGTAGGTGGCCTCCTCGTTGCCGAATCCGGCATCGATGTCAGCGATAATCGGCACCACGTGGGTCTGGAACTCATCAATTTGCTTGGTAATGCTTTGCACCTCAACGTCGTTGCCACTCTCACGGGCTTTATCGAGGGCGCGAAACAAGCCACCGAGCTCGCGGGCATCGGCCTGTCGCAGGAAGGTGTAAAGCTCTTCAATCAGCGCCGAGACCGAGGTTTTCTCGTGCATCGATTGATCGGGCAGAGGACCAAACTCTGAGCGCAGCGCGGCGATCATCCAGCCTGACAGGTACAGGTAGCGCTTGTCGGTGGTACCGAAGTGCTTTTTGATCGAGATCAGCTTCTGCTGCCCAATAAAGCCGTGCCAGCAGCCCAGAGACTGGGTGTAGTGGCCCGGGTCGCTGTCGTAGTCCGCCATATCTTTGCGCATGATCGCTGCGGTGTACCGGGCGATATCGAGTCCGGTCTTGAAGCGGTTCTGCAAGCGCATCCGGGCAACGTACTCAGGGCTGATATCTGACCAGTTATTGGATTGTCCGCAACTGGCTTCCATCACCTTGATGGCCTCTGCGTATGTCGACATGGCGTCTCTCCTGTTCATTCGCACTGCCTAAGCAGCATTTTCAACACGCCGGCAGTCTAGGTGCCGCTTCATTATTTTCAAACCAAATAGATCTCATACTTACCATTCATAGCCTAAATATCTCGTGCTGCCGTGAATTGTCCGGCCGTGAAAGGCTTCCCTTTAAAGTCACCGCGTTTGCCCCTAGACTCCGGCCCTTGCCCACGCCTCTGCGCTATCGGTCAGGAGAAAACAGCATGAGCGAACCGCTGGTCAGCATCATCATGGGATCCCAATCAGATTGGGAAACCATGCAAGCTGCCACCACCGTGCTCACCGAGCTGGGTGTGCCCTTCGAGACAAGGGTTGTCTCAGCGCACCGCACGCCCGCGCGGCTGGTGGAATTTGCCGAAGGCGCTGCGTCGCGTGGCCTGAAGGTCATCATTGCGGGCGCCGGTGGCGCCGCGCATTTGGCCGGCATGGCAGCGTCTATGACCCACCTGCCGGTAATCGCCGTGCCGGTCTCCAGCAAACAACTCAAGGGCATGGACAGCCTGCTCTCGATGGTGCAAATGCCTAAAGGGGTAGCCGTGGCCTGCCAGGCGATCGGTGAAGCCGGCGCTTTCAACGCGGGTTTGATGGCGGCTCAGATTCTAGCCACCTCTGATCCTGCGCTGTCACAAGCGATTCAAGACTGGAGAGCCCGGCAAACTGACAACGTTCCCCACGCCGTCGACTGATGCGGATTGCCATCGCCGGATGCGGCCAATTGGCAAGAATGCTGGCCCTTGCGGGCTGGGAAATGGGCCACCGCTTCTCCTTCATCGCCGATCCGGGCGAGGGCACGGATTGTGTTGACGGCCTGGGGCCGGTCGTAGCCCGAGATGATCACCCCGAGCCAGCGGCGCTCCTTGAGGCGCTGGGACGTCCCGACATTGTCACCGTCGAGAAAGAGCACGTGAGCGTGGCCCTGCTAGAGGGACTCGCCGAGCACTGTTTGGTCGCGCCCTCCCCCGAAGCGATTCGCATTTGCCAACATCGCGGCCGAGAAAAAACCGCACTGCAGAACCTTGGGATCAGTACTGCTCCTTTCCAGTTGGTAGAGGATGGTCCCTCATTGATTACGGCGGTGGAGGCGCTGGGCTACCCGGCGTTCGTGAAATCCTGTGAGCAGGGCTATGACGGCCAGAACCAATGGCTACTGCGCGACCCCGAATCGCTGGAAGCGCTTGCAGCACAAATGGATTCTCTCCCTCCGTTGGTCGTTGAGGGCGCCGTTCACTTTGACCGAGAGCTATCGATGATTGCGGCGCGGTCTGTGAGTGGCGAGACCGCCCTCTACCCGCTGGCCGAGAATCGTCACCGTGAGGGGATTCTGCTCACCTCGGAGGTACCGGCGGCCAATATCAATGAGGAGACCCAGGCACAGGCCCACCACATTGCGCGCACATTGCTCGAGCAGTGGTCGTACGTAGGGGTGCTCTCCATTGAACTCTTTGATGAGGGAGGCAAGCTCCGCGTGAACGAACTGGCACCCCGCGTCCACAACAGTGGCCATTGGTCTCAGGATGCGGGCGTCACCTCCCAGTTCAGCAACCACATTCGCGCCATTACCGACACGCGTCCTGGCAACACTCGACCTGCGCTCTATGCGGGCATGGTGAACCTTTTGGGCCGAGAACCCGACGCGACGCTTTTACAGGCGGAGGATGTGAATCTGCATTGGTATACGAAGTCTGTCCGCAGCCGCCGAAAAGTGGGTCACATTAATGTGCAGGCTAAGGATCGCGCTCGGCTACAACAGCGCCTTGCTGAACTGGAAGCGGCCCTGTATCCCGAGGGGGAGCCGCTGTAGCGCGCCCTCATCTATCGCGCTTTTTATTGCGCGTTTTCTTCTCTGATTTTTTGATGTGGCTGATCATGCGTTTGCGACGTTGCACCTGGCGCTGCGTTAGCTTGTTGCGCTTTCCTGCATAAGGGTTATCGCCGGATCGCAGTTCGATGCGAATGGGCGTGCCATGCAAGGCCAGTTCGCGGCGAAAGATCTTTTCCAGATAGCGTTGATAACTCGCCGGCAGCGCATCCGTCTGGCTGCCATGAACCACTACAACGGGGGGATTCTGGCCGCCGGCGTGCGCATAGCGGAGCTTGATCCGTCGTCCGTTCACCATGGGTGGCGGATGGCTCGCCACCGCGTCCTCAAGGATCCGGGTGAGGCGCGGCGTGCTCAAGGTTCGGGTCGCTGCGTCATGGGCCGCATGAACCGAACCGTAAAGCTTGCCCACCCCAGATCCGTGCAGAGCCGAGATAAAATGAATATCGGCGTAATCGATGAACTGCAGTCGGCGGCGCAGCTCCGAGCGAATCCAGTCCCGCTCATCGGACTCAATGCCGTCCCATTTATTCAGAGCAATCACCAGCGCTCTACCCGCCTCGATGCATTGGCCCAACAAGTGCAGATCCTGCTCCACCAAGCCTTCGTGGGCGTCCATGGTCAGGATCACAACCTGGGCATCGGCGATGGCCTTCAGCGTTTTGACGATAGAAAACTTTTCCACGGCCTCACGGACGTTTTTGCGTTTGCGCACCCCAGCGGTATCGATGAGCGTGTAGTGCCGGCCCCGGCGCTCGTAGTCGATATAGACGCTGTCCCGGGTGGTACCCGGCTGGTCGTAGACCACCACCCGGTCCTCACCCAGCAGTCGATTGACGAGCGTCGATTTGCCCACGTTGGGACGGCCGACAATTGCAACGCGGATGGCGCCCTCGATTGTTGGCAGCGCTTCTTCATCGGCTTGTTCTAACCAGGGCGTCAGGACGGTGGCAATAAGCTTGCGCACGCCGCGATTGTGGGAGGCCGCAATCGTGTGCAGATGATCAACCCCAAGCTGATAAAAATCACTGGCAGCGATGTCCTCACCCACGCCATCGATTTTATTCACTACCAAATGGAAGGGCTTGCCCTCGGTGCGCAGATGCGTCACCAGAGCCTCGTCGCCCGGGTGCAGACCGGCGCGGCCATCCACCAACAGCAAGACCACGTCCGCCTCGGAGATGGCTGCCATCGACTGGCTCGCCATTGCCGCATCGATACCCTCTTCCTCTCCCGAGATGCCACCGGTATCAATGACGATAAAGGCTGTTTCCTCCAGCCGCCCCTGCCCGTATTGTCGATCGCGGGTCAGACCCGACAAATCGGCGACCAAGGCGTCCCGACTGCGGGTCAGCTGGTTAAAGAGAGTGGATTTGCCGACATTGGGACGGCCCACCAAGGCGAGCACGGGCAGCATGACGTCAGTTTCGCGCTTCGACGTCGTAGGCTTTCAAGGCACCGTCGTTGGTGTAGACAAACAGCCGGTTGCCCCGCGCGATCATGTCGGCTCGCGCGCCCTTTGAATCGACTTTGGTGCGGCCGACGATTTCCCCGTCGACCTGCGACAGCAAGTGCAGGTATCCCTCGAAATCAACTGTTGCCACGTAGCTGTTGACCGGCGTCGGACGCGACAATTCGCGGAAGCCCAGATCGATATTCTGCCAGCGCACACCCTGCCCATTGCGCAGGAACGCACTCACCGTGCCATCGTCGTCAGCCACGTACACGTTGCCGAAGCCCACACCCACACCCGATACCGACGACACATTGCGCTGCCAGAGCCGCCGACCGGAACGCGTGTCGATGGCCGCCAAACGGCCCTGATAGCTCGCGACATATAGCTCGCTGCCCTGAAGCGCCATGGAGCCATCGATATCAACAATGCGTTCGATTTCAGATCGACCCTGCGGAATCGCCACCCGGGATTCCCAAGCCACATTGCCCGAGCGCAGATTGACGGCGACCACCTTGCCATCGGCGAATCCAGCAATCGCGTTATCGCCGAGAATCATCGGCGTGCCGGTACCGCGCAGGGTCAGCACGGGGACATCGCTGGTGTAGGTCCAGCGGGTCTCACCAGTCTCGTAATCGAAACCCATCAGCTTACCGTCATAGGTCTGGGCCACCACATAGCGGCCATCACCCTGAGGGGCCGATAGCACCTCACCCGAGACCACCGCGCGCCAGATCTCCTCGCCGCTGTCGGCCGACAGGCGCATGACCAGCCCTTCGGAGGCACCGACGAAAATGGAGTCCCCGTAGTGCCCTACACCGCCAGACAATGCCAAATCCAGATTACTTTTCCAGCGCACACGGCCCGTCTCGGCATCGACCGAGGCGAGCTTGCCCTCAGAGGAGGCGACATAAATGCTGTCATTCACGAGGATGGGAGTGATCTTGTAGAGGCCTTCACCCTGACCATCACCGACCCCGCGGGACCAGCGGCTCTTGAGTTTGACCTGCTCGTCGATTTTCTGCAGTTCTACGGGTTCACGCGGATCGAAATCATCATCGCTGAACCAACCCGTAATCGTGCTGCAGCCCGCACTGAGCGCGAAACTCACCACCAGCACTGTGCGCGTGAGCTGTCTCATCAGCTGGCATCCTCGGCGACGTCGGCCTCAGGTGAGGCAGGCAGGCGCGTCTCGAGCGTACGCACCTTATTATCCAGTACGACGCTGTACTGACCCAACTCTGTGGCCAGATCCCGTCCCTCGCGATAGGCCGTCAAGGCGTCAGCCGTGCGGCCCGCCGCCAAGTGGATATCGCCCTCAGCTTGAGCATAGGCCACGGGATAGGCGTCGCTACCCTGGGAGAGTATCGCCAGCGCTTCGGTTTCTTGACCCTGTGCCGCAATAACCCGCGCCAGCCGCAGCTGAATCAGTTGCCCAATATCAGAGCGGGTGTCGCCGGCGGCCAGCGCCCACCGCAACGCGGACTCCGAGCCAGCAAGGTCACCGGCTTCAACGGCCACCTTCGCTTCCAGCATGGCACCGAATCGCGCATAGGTAGAGCCGCTGTGGTTTTCCTTTAACTGCGCTGCGAGCGCTGCTAATTGCTCGGGGCCATCCTCTTCGAGCTGGATGGAGAGCATGCTGGCATAGAGATCCGAGGCGGCCTCGGCTTTAGAGGCAGTGAAGCTCTGATACTGCTGCCAGCCCACGGTTCCCAGCACGGCCACCACGACTGCGGCGACGATGCCTTTTCCATTCTCATCCCACCACCGTTTAAGTGCCGCGAGATCCGCCTCATCCTGCATATGTTCTGCCACGCGTGACTCCTTTTATCAGGCGCTGTGTGTCGCCGCGAGATAGTTGGCCAGAAACGACTCCAGCTCGGCATCCGCTATGGTCTGTTGCTCGGCTTCTACCCTTAAGGGCTTCAGCGTGACCTGGCTATTTGCGACTTCGGCGTCACCATAAACCAGAGCCCAGGCAGCGCCACTTTTATCAGCACGCTTGAACTGGCTCTTGAAACTGCCACCACCGAGGTGCTGCACCATATCAAGGTCCGGGAACTGCCGACGCAGGGCATCCAGCCTCGGCAGACTGTGTCGATAGGCATTTTCGTCTGCCGTCACAATATACAGGTCCGCAGGGGCCGAGACTGTAATATCCACCGCCTGCATGAGCAAGATCAGTCGCTCTAGACCTACGGCAAAACCGGCTGCAGGGGTCTGTTTACCGCCAAACGTCGATACCAGGGTGTCGTAACGCCCACCGCCGCATACCGTGCTCTGCGCACCGAGATGCTCAGTGGTCCACTCAAACACCGTTTTATTGTAGTAATCGAGGCCGCGTACCAGTCTGGGATTCACCACATAGGCAATACCGAGCGCATCAAGCTGGCTGAGTAATTCGGCAAATTCAGCGTGGGTCTCGGCATCGAGATAGTCAGACAGCACCGGCGCCGAATCAAGCACCGCCTGCGTGTCAGGACTCTTGCTGTCGAGAATGCGGAGCGGGTTAGTCTCCAATCGGCGCTGGCTGTCCTCGTCCAGACGGGAACGATGTTGGCCGAGATAGCCCACCAGGGCCTCCCGGTAGCGCGCACGATCAGCTGCGGAACCAATGCTGTTGATCTGCAACTGCAGGGCGTCGTCCACGCCTAGGCGTCGCCAGAGCTGTCGACTTAGCGCGATCAGTTCGGCGTCCTGATCAGGTGTCGCCACGCCGAAGGCCTCGACCCCCAGCTGATGAAACTGGCGCTGGCGGCCCTTTTGGGGTCGCTCGTAGCGAAACATCGGCCCCATGTACCACAAGCGTTGAGGCGTCACAGCAAGGTTATGCTGCACCACCGCCCTCACGCACCCCGCCGTGCCCTCCGGGCGCAGTGTCATGCTGTCATCATTGCGATCCGCAAAGCTGTACATCTCTTTTTCAACAATATCGGTGACCTCACCGATGGAGCGGGCGAATAGATCAGTCGGCTCGATAATGGGCAAGCGGATCTCGGCATAGCCATAGCTCGACAACACCTCGAGCGCGGCCGTCTCCATTGACTGCCACAGCGGGGTGTCCTCGGGCAGGATGTCGACCATCCCGCGTATCGCTCGAAAAGTTGTCATGATCTGAACGTCAGTGTGTGCTGGAGATAATGTTGGCTTCCCTCTCCGAGCGCGCGACTTCAAGGGCCTCTGCGCGATCGCGAATCACCGACTCAAGATGGTCCACAAAGTCCTGGTTGCTGACTTTGTGGTCGGGCTCTCCGGAGATGTAGATCAGATTGTTGGGTGTGGCACCCGTGAGGCCAACATCCGCTTCCCGCGCCTCGCCTGGCCCGTTAACAATGCAACCAATCACCGCCACATCCATGGGCGTGCGGATATCTTCAAGACGGTTTTCCAGCTCGTTCATCGTGCTGATCACATCAAAGTTTTGGCGCGAGCAACTCGGGCAGGCAATGAAATTGATCCCATTGGCGCGCAATTTCAGGCTCTTCAAGATCTCAAAGCCCACCTTGACCTCTTCCACCGGATCGGCGGCCAATGAGATACGGATCGTATCGCCAATGCCTTCCATCAACAGCATGCCGATCCCCACCGCAGACTTCACGGTGCCACCACGCGTGCCACCCGCCTCGGTAATACCCAAATGGAGCGGCTGCTCAATTTGCTCAGCCAGCTTGCGATAGGCCTCTACCGCCATGAAGACCTCCGAGGCCTTCACGCTCACCTTGAAGTCCTGAAAATCGTGACGGTCCAGTATCTCCACATTTCTCAGCGCGGACTCCACTAGGGCGTCGGCATTTGGCTCAGGATACTTGCGCAGTAATTCTTTACCCAGAGACCCCGCATTTACACCAATACGAATCGGAATACCCCGGTCCTGGCACGCCGCAATGACCTCCCTCACTTTGGCCTCGCGACCGATATTGCCAGGATTGATGCGCAGACAGTCGACACCGTACTCGGCGACCTTGAGCGCTATTTTGTGATCGAAGTGAATGTCTGCCACGACGGGAACACCCGCTCTCGGGCGAATCTCTTTAAAAGCTTCGGCAGCTTCCATGCTGGGCACAGAGACCCTAACCAAATCGGCACCCGCCGCTGCAATGGCATGGATCTGTGCGACCGTTGCCTCGACATCACAGGTTTCAGTGTTGGTCATGCTCTGCACGGCGATGGGGGCATCGCCACCAATCGGCACGTTACCCACCTGAATCTGTCTACTTACGCGGCGCTTTATGGGCGAAGGCTGGTTCATGGCCACTGTCCTCCCGTATCCGGCTTTCAGACCGAATACT
>ERZ802822.616-NODE-616-length-24281-cov-13.423360_pt1 | contig 24281 bp, 21 predicted proteins | sample MGYA00345649_ERZ802822 | MGnify/ENA primary metagenome ERZ802822 (study PRJEB30503, sample SAMEA104212359) | marine metagenome | biome: Westerlies Biome; feature: [SRF] surface water layer (ENVO:00010504) within the epipelagic zone...; material: water...
GGGCCAACGACGCAACAGATGTCTGCTGATCTGAGTTTCAGCAACCTGATTGCCACCGCCCAGCGGGGCTGGCTTGAGCGCCAGCACGACGACGGGCTGCTGAGTTTGGCCCTGCCATTGGATGGCATTGATCCGCTCCGGGGCCTGCCTCAGCTGGCGATTGACCACACATTTCGCGTGCTTTGGGACAGCGCGCCCGGCCTCTGCTTTGCCGCCGCCGGCCACTGCCAGCAGCTCGAATTGGCGGGTGCAAGACGCTTCGAGCTCGCCCAACGGTTCGCCGACCTGAGCCTGAGTCGGCTCACCGATACCAAGCCCGATGCGCCAGCCCTCGCCCGGCCAAGGGTGTTGCTGTCGTTTCAATTTTTTGATCAAACCAGTGAGCGCGATCACAACACCCACGGCTGCCCATCGGTGCAGGCTGTGTTGCCCCGCTGGCAACTCAGCCGCCATGGACGACGGGGCTGGCTGCGACTGAACGGTGTGGTGAGCAACGCCGCCGAAGCCCGTGAACTGGCCGAGCAGCTGTGGTTGAAGCACCTCGACCTGCAAGACAGAGAACCCGACCTCGGAACGCCGAGCCCGGCGATTCACCTGGATACGCGCGATAGCAGTTCCTGGCAACAGCGCTATGCCAGCGCCCTCGAACGTGGTTTGGAGTTGGTGAATGGCGGGGAACTCCACAAATTGGTGTTGGCGGTGCGTCAATCCATCGATGTGGGCACAAGCTTCGATCCCTTGCCGCTGCTGACCCGCTTGCGGCATCAACAGGCCGGCAGCTGTCGCTTCCTTTGGCAACGCAAGGCAGACGATGTGTTCTTTGGCGCGTCCCCAGAACGGCTCATCAGCCTCCGCGGCGGGTTTCTACGCAGTGATGCCCTTGCTGGGACCGCAGGACCAGGGGACGACGGCCAGCAATTGCTCCGCTCGGACAAAGACCGACGAGAACATGAACTGGTCGTGGAAACCATTACCGACCAACTCCGCCGCAGCGGTCTTTCACCCTGGCGCCGGCCCCAGCCCCAGCTGTCGCGCCATGGGCGCCTCACCCATCTCCACACGCCAATCACTGCTGCTGCCCAGGGCAAGTCGGTGCTGGCACTCGCCGAACAACTGCATCCCACCCCTGCCGTTGCCGGACTACCCCGCCGCGAAGCGATGGCCTGGTTGCGAACACTGGAGCCGTTTGAGCGGGGGAATTACGCCGCTCCGATCGGATGGATCGACAGCGCTGGTGATGCCGAGCTGCGGGTCGCGATCCGCTGCGGCCATGCCCAGGGACGTCGTTTGGATCTCACCGCAGGGGCTGGTCTCGTCCGCGGCTCCATCGCCGAGCGGGAACTTCAAGAGGTGGGTTTGAAGCTTGCCGTTCTCGCAGACCAGCTGGTCTTGGGGTCGATGCAGCAACGCCCCCAAGACACAAGCAGTCTGAAAAAGACGCTCTTTTAAGAGCACGCTTCAGAACGCACGGATCAAAAAACGCGGTGTAAGCGTTCAATCGTTTGATCGGCCAACGGTTGCTGCATGAGGCGTTCCACCTCCCGCACTCCCGTGGGACTAGTGACGTTGATCTCACTCAGCATCCCAGCGATCACGTCGATACCGACGAAGAACAAGCCCTCTGCCCGTAGAGCGGGGGCTAACGCAGCACAAATCTGCCGTTCGCGATCAGTGAGCTCCGTCGCTTCCGCCTGACCACCAACGGCCAAATTGCTGCGGAACTCTCCAGCCAAAGGGCGACGATTCACCGCTCCCAGCGGTTCGCCATCCACCAGCAAGATCCGCTTGTCACCATCGGTCACCGCAGGCAAAAAAGCTTGTGCCATCACCGGTAATCGCTCCTGCTCCGTGACGAGCTCCAACAAAGCCTTCAGGCCAGGCGCTTCAGCATTCACGCGGATCACTCCCAAACCGGCCCGGCCTCCGAGGGGCTTGAGCACCACTTCACCCTGCTCCTGGGCAAACGCTTTGAGCTCTGCCACTCGCCCCGACACGGTGGTGGGAGCCATCCAACGGCAAAAGCGCAACGCACCAAGCTTTTCGTTCCATGCCCGCAGGGCACTCGGGCGGTTGAGCACCCGCACCCCGGCACGTTCCGCCACCTCAAGCAAATGGGTGGCATACAAATAGGCCTCATCAACAGGTGGATCCTTGCGCATCCAAATCACGTCAAAGCCTGTCAGGCACTGACGTTCACTGGCACCAATCGTGATCCATGGTTCCGGCGTAACCGGGAGCGCCATCGCTAACGGTTCATCGCCTCGGGCGATCAGATCTGCAGGAGTACAGGCCCACACCTCATCACCGGACCGCTGAGCGGCCTGCATTAAGGCCGCTGACGAGTCTTTAAGCGGATTGATCTGCTGGAGCGGATCCAGCACAAACAACTGGCGCATGAATCAGGCGTTCAAAAGGGCGTCGAGCTTTCCGGCTCGCTCCAAACCATGCAATTCATCACATCCCCCCACATGGGCATCGTTGATAAAGATCTGAGGCACGCTGCGGCGCCCATTGCCGCGAGCGGCCATGGCATCACGACCCGGCTCATCACCATCAACACTGATCTCCGTGTAGGTCGCACCCTTGCCGTCCAGCAGCGCTTTGGCACGGACGCAGAACGGACACGTTTGCCAGGTGTAGATCTCAACCTTGGCCATGACAAAAAAAGCTCCGTTGCAGCGACTCTATGCAGCGAATGCGCTGATAGCTTCGGAGTTGATTAAGGCCGAGTCCTTGCTGGATCTCACCGACTTCAAACGCGACCTGTCTGAGCTCACTGACCGCCTGGGCCATGCCCAGGACTGTCTTTGACGTACCTGCACTCAAAGCCAGACAGCAGGATCTCGAACAACTCGCCGCACAACCAGAGTTCTGGAACGACCAGCAAAATGCCCAGAAGCAAATGCGGCGCCTCGATGAGGTGAAGGCCCAACTGCAGCAATTGGCCGACTGGCGCAGCGCCATTGATGACGGCAAGGCGACTCTCGAGTTGTACGAACTCGAGGCGGACGAAGACTTGCTGGCAGAGGCGCACCAGGGCCTCACTGAACTGCGTCAGGGACTCGATCGCTGGGAACTCGAGCGGTTGCTGAGCGGTGAGTACGACAAAGAAGGCGCAGTGCTCAGCATCAATGCCGGTGCCGGTGGCACCGATGCCCAGGACTGGGCCCAAATGCTGCTGCGCATGTACACCCGTTGGGCCGAAGACCACGACATGAGCGTGACCATCGACGAAATCAGTGAAGGAGAAGAAGCAGGAATTAAAAGCGCCACCATCGAAGTGGAAGGCCGCTACGCCTATGGCTACCTCCGTAACGAAAAAGGCACGCATCGATTGGTCCGGATCTCGCCGTTTAATGCCAACGACAAACGCCAAACCAGCTTCGCCGGCATCGAAGTAATGCCAAAACTGGAGGAAGACGTCGGTATCGATATTCCTGAAAAAGATTTAGAGGTGACCACATCGCGCTCCGGTGGTGCCGGTGGTCAGAACGTGAACAAAGTGGAAACAGCCGTTCGCATCCAGCACTTACCCACCGGCTTGGCAGTGCGGTGCACCCAAGAGCGATCACAACTCCAAAACAAGGAGAAGGCCATGGCGCTGCTGAAGGCCAAATTGTTGGTGATCGCCCAAGAACAAAGGGCCGCTGAAATCGCCGACATTCGTGGCGACATCGTAGAAGCCGCCTGGGGGAATCAGATCCGTAACTACGTATTCCATCCCTATCAAATGGTGAAAGACCTGCGCACTCAAGAGGAAACCAACGATGTGCAAGCGGTGATGGATGGCGCACTTGATCCCTTCATCGACGCCTCTCTGCGGCAGGGTGTCGACCGACCCGGCGACGATGCCGACAGCTGACCATCCATGAGCACCGAGTCCAACCAGCCCACCACTCCGCCGCCCAGCTTCGTGAAGCTAGCGATGCGCAACATGGTGCGTAAGGGACGCCAAAGCTTGCTTCACTTCGGCCTTACCGCAGTTGGGCTCCTTGGCTTCATCACCCTGGTGGCTTGGTTAGGCCGGCCAACCTTGCCCCAGTAGGCCATGGAGTTGGACCTCTCCCTTGATGCGAGTGGTGTGGACATTGATGGATCACACGATGGGAGCTTGCTATCGAGCTCAACCTGGGCTCCGGTGCTGTTGCAGTGGATTGAGCACGTCCGTTCAAATCCTGATCTTTCTTGTCCGTCTGTCGTCCGACTTGCACCAGAGGTAAGCCTCGGATTGCGCTTCACCGACGATGCGGGAATCGCTGAACTCAACAGCCAATGGCGACAGACATTAGGCCCAACCGATGTGTTGTCCTTTGCGGCGCTCGACGACACACCCGACTGGCTGGAGGGCGCAGCGGTCGAGGGCGAAGCGGTGGAACTCGGCGACATCATCGTTTCGCTCGACACCGCTCATCGACAGGCCGCAGATCACGACCACAGCCTGCGCTACGAACTGCATTGGCTGATCAGTCATGGCCTCCTACACCTCTTGGGCTGGGACCATCCCGATGAGCGAAGCCTCAGCGCAATGCTGGCCCTTCAGGAGCGTCTGCTGGATATTACCGGTAACGTTCTGCCCAAGGACAAATGGACAAGCACTTGTGGAGATCGAGTGAGTCCTGATGCCTACAACGACGAGAAGGCCTCCCTCCACAAAACCAGCACCTCATGAGGTTGCAGTGATGGCCCGTTCCCTCCGGCATCGAAGCTGGCGCATCGCTGGAAATCTTTCGGCCAGCTTCCGTTACGCCGCCCAGGGATTGGGTTATGCCTTCGCCACCCAACGCAACTTCCGCATCCATGTGCTGATCGGCTCGGTGGTGTTTGCTTTGGCCGGTTGGCTTCAGCTTGATCTCATCCGCTTAGCCGTACTGGTGCTTACCGTGACGGCAGTTCTGGTGTTGGAACTGCTGAACACGGCCATGGAAGCCGTGGTCGACCTCGCTATTGGTAAGAGATACCACCCCCTGGCTCGCATTGCGAAAGACTGTGCAGCAGCCGCCGTTCTGACAGCCGCAATCAGTTCAATGCTGATTGCCACATTCCTGATCTTGCCTCCCTTAATGCTCCATTTAGGGCTTTAACCCCACCCTTTTGCCACCACTTTTCTGATGTTGCTGGTCATTGATAACTACGACAGCTTCACCTTCAATCTGGTGCAATATCTCGGCGAACTCGCCCCTCAACATCCAGTGGCCGCTGATCTCAGGGTGGAGCGGAACGATGCCCTCAGCCTTGCGGAGATTCGTCGTCTCAATCCCAAAGCCATTCTCCTGTCCCCAGGCCCGGGCGATCCGAACCAGTCCGGCGTCTGCCTCGATGTTTTAAGAGATCTCTCTCCTACAACTCCCACCTTGGGGGTATGCCTGGGCCATCAGGCTCTCGCCCAGGTGTATGGAGGGACAGTGGTGCGTGCTCCAGAACTGATGCATGGCAAAACCTCACCGGTGTTGCACGACGGTGAAGGGGTATTTGCGGGACTCCCCCAACCCCTCACAGCCACGCGATATCACAGCCTTGTAGCCGATCGAGACAGCCTTCCGGACTGCCTCGAAGTCACCGCTTGGCTTGCCGACGGCATGGTGATGGGTTTGCGCCATCGGGACTACCCCCACTTACAGGGAGTGCAGTTCCATCCAGAAAGTGTGCTTACAGACTGCGGGCACCAGCTCCTCGCCAATTTCTTGACGGAGGCTGGAAGTTAACGCTGTTAGCTTCGTGCTCAATTTTATTTTTTCTATGACCCTCCTGCGCTCTGCCGTGATCGCCGCCGCAGGCATGGCGCTTTCTCTACAAGGGGCCGCCCATGCCGGCGGAGGGGCGACCATTACCAGCTACGGCCAGCGGGCTGTTTTGATCCAGGGCGGAGGACAGTCCGTACTCCTGAACCCGTATCAGGCTGTTGGCTGTGCAGCAGGACTTCCAGAGCCTCGAGTGAATGCTGGGATCATTTTGGCGAGTTCTCAGCTTGCCGATGAAGGGGCACGGGGCATCGCCGGAGGCCGATATTTGGTGGAACCAGGGGCCTATCGGATCGGTGGGCTCAACCTCGAAGGCTTTGGCAGTCCGCACGACCGAATGGGCGGTCGACGTTTTGGCAATGCCACCATCTGGCGCTGGACACAGGGAGGCTTGAACTTTGCCCATATCGGTGCCACTGCTGGCCCGATCACCGGCGCTGATCAGGTGCTACTTGGACGGCCAGATGTGTTGATCATTGGCGTTGGCGGCGGTAGCAAGATTTTTGATGGAGACGAAGCCGCGGCCCTCGTTAGCCAGCTCAATCCCAAGCGCGTCATCCCCGTGCAATATGTGATTGGCGACCCTCCTGAGGGCTGCGATCAAGGGGGCGTGCAACCCTTCCTCGATGCCATGGCGGGCACCACCGTTCGCAAGGTGGGGAGATCCATCTCGCTTCCAGGACAGCTCGATGATTCAACGGTCGTCACAGTTATGGATTGACCGTGATGGAGTGACCAGTGATGGATTGACCGGTGATGGAGAAACGGCTCTTAGGACGTCACCCAAAGGCGTAAAGCACCATCTCGAGAGCACCAAGCCCAACGAGGAACGTACCTGCCAACAATCCAAGATCCTTCGGGGAATTGGCCATAGCGAGACTGGGAGCTCCACCCAAAACTGCTCAGCCAAATCTAAAGAAAAAATAAAGTCTCGACATATTGTTTCGTGACAAGGCCGGTTTAAAAATGTGAACCGACTGCGGCGCAGGGCTTTTCGAAAAGCAACAGACAAGCTCAGGCTCCCCCAATGCCCGATCTGCTCACAATCACAACGTCCAATCGTTCAAATAATTTCGTTTTCAACCTATGGAGAGCTCGTCACGAAAAGCTTTTCGCACACCACCCGTAGCGTTCATCCAAAAAAAAACCTGTCTCAAGGACAGGTCGGGTGATGGGGGAATTCACACTAACGCGCTTAAACACCAGATGCAGTGATTCAACCGCGATGAATCACAGCTTTTCTAAACTTCACGAAAAGGGGCCAGATTCTTGAGTGAATCAAAACTCACACCACATAAAGAGATTTTTGATTACTATTACGCCAACACCACAAGATGTGGTGCAAATGGCCGGGTGATGGGGATCGTCCAGGCATCTAATAACCGCTTCATATATGAGGCGGTTTTTTAGTGCTCAACGCTTGATTTATACCCAGACGCTCAAGGGAGGTCCATGGCCGAACATCACCACACAGTCAGCTTCTGAGCTGCACCTGAGGGACTTGTCGCGTTTCACAGATACGCAATCGGCTTAATTGGGGCGCACATGGCCCGTGGCCGTTGAGATTGAGTGATTTCGCTCTCCCCTCTGGGTCCATTCCTTGGCCATGAATGGTGTGGAGGTGCAAACCGTTGACCACCAGACACACCCTAGGTAGAACGCTTGTACTCATTCAGGGTGGCATGAGCGTTAGTGGTGTGAAGTCTGCTGTGAATCAGGAGCGGCCCTTGGTGCTGTCTGTGCAAGCAGGCGATGTCGTCATCGTCTGGGCAAGCCAAGAAGCGAAATCGACTCAGTCGAAAGATTGGTGGATGGGAGAAGTGTTGCGTATGGAGACCGCGCCCATGGATGGCGACCCGTCGCCCTTGCTTCAAGTCGCTGACGTGGAGACAGGCATGATCTGCCTCGTCGACTGCGATCAGGTGCAGCGCGTGCGAATCCCGATCCATGCGCCCCTCACGACGATCTAAGACGCTTCACACAGAGACGCCAAACCAGACTGGTCCAGCCCTGCGATCAAAGCCAGGATCAACAACACGCGAGCTTTCTGAGGGTTGAGGCAACCCGCCGGCAGCAATCCAAGCGGGGCTTGATCCGCATCGCCGTAAACCGGTCCAGAACCACAACGGTTTGAGCGCAACATCAGAGGTAAGGGGCCATTCCAGGCTTCTAAGGCAGAACGCTCCGTCTCGGAGAGCTGCCCCGCTCCGGTCCCGGTGAAGACGAAACCTCTCACCCCTGCCCCCAGCAGAGCCGTGATCCCATCAACTGAAGGGTCCACACACCCATAGACGATGGCCACCCCTGGCCAATGCTTGGGCAGTTGGAGCTGAGCCAATGGTTTTGGACACCCCTCCTGCGCGGACGCAAGATGCACGCCGGCATCATCCACCCAGCCCAAGGGCCCGCCGCCGGGACTGGCGAACGCTCCCACCCCCTGAGTGGCCACCTTGGTGACCCGCTGGGCGCCATGGATCTGGCCATCCATCACCACCAAAACGCCGTGGCCGCGTGCTTCAGGACTCAAGGCCACCTGCACCGCCTGCAACAAATTGAGCGGTCCATCGGCACTGAGGGCCGTGGCCGGCCGCATCGCCCCCACCAGCACCACCGGCCGGGGATCGTCGATCAACAACTGCAGCAACCAAGCGGTTTCCTCCAAGGTGTTGGTGCCATGGGTGATCACCACTCCGGCGAGACCAGGGTCGTCAGCGAACGCCTCACGGATCCGCTCCACCAAGCGGCGCCAATGAGCAAACTGCAAATCAGCACTATCCACATTGGCGATTTGCTCCAGCTGAAGCTGCGCCAGGCTTTGGACAGCGGGCACCGCATTCACCAGCGCGTCAACGCCTAAAGCTCCCGCTTCGTAATGATTGAGCTGCATCGCATCAGCACCAGCCCCCGCGATGGTGCCCCCAGTGGCCAAGACAAGCAGTCGTTTCACGCGTCGAGACGCAGGTATGCCTCAACAAAACGCTGCATCTGGCTTGTCGTACCAATGCTCACGCGAAAACACCCATCGATCAGCGGCTTCCCAGCCATCGAACGCACCAGAATCCCATCTGCGCGGAGACCCTCCTCCAGCTCCGCCACCGGCCGCTTCGGCCACACCAAAAGATAATTTCCACCATCGCAGTGAAAACGAGTGTTGGCCTGAGCCAAAGCGGCCAAGGTCCAATCTCTTGCCCTCAACACCTCGGCGACATAGGCATCGACATAGGACTGGTCCGCCAAGGCAGCAAATGCGGCGGCCACAGCCACACTGTTCACGTCGTAGGGACCGGTCACCCGGCCCATCCGGTCGATCACAGCGGCATGCCCAACGGCGAAGCCGACGCGAAGCCCTGCTAAACCCGCTGTTTTTGCCAACGAACGCAACACCAAAAGATTGGGCGTGGCCTCAAAATCAGCAGCCGGCAACACGCTGTCGCCCGTGAAGGCTTCATACAGCTCATCCACCACGACCAAGGTGTTGGGGGCCATCGAGGCCAAGGCAAGAATCCGCTCAGCCGCTAATCGAGTGCCGGTGGGGTTGTTGGGATTACAAATCAACAGCAACCGGGGCGTCTGCGCGAGCAGAGCTGCCTCAATCGCCTGCAATGGGAACGCAAAGTCGTCGCCCTCGTAGGGGATCGCCTCAATCACCATCCCTTGCATCCGAGCGCAAGGCGCGTAGTAGCCAAAGGTGGGGGATGTGGTGAGCAGTCGATCTCCAGCATCGCCATAGGCCTGAAAAACGGCGTGGATCGCCGCATCAACCCCGTTGAACAAACCCACCTGATCGGGCTGCAAGCCGCCACGGCATTTGGTTTCCAGCAGGTTTTGAACCACCGCCTCGCACAATCCCTCGTATTCGGGATAAACAGAAATCTCTTCGGCGCTGAAGGTCCGCACCGCTTGGGCCACCAAAGGGCTACACCCAATGGTGTTCTCGTTGAAATCCAGCCGTAAAAGCTCTCGCCGGCCTTCTAATGGAGCGCTGTAAGTCTGCAGCTGCTCGACAGCCGCACGAGCCGGAGGCGGAGCAGAGCTGTTGGAGTTCACAAAACTGTGGCTTTCGGATCAAAGTCTGGCAGGGCTGTCTTCAGAAGGCTGATTTGAACCGGCCAGCACTCAGATCAGGCCCTAACCAGGCAAACGAAGGGTGAGATGCGAACCGCGCACATCGAGCCCATACAGAGGACGACTCACCGACCAATCAATCGCTTGATTCAGAGGTATTGGACTGGGTTTCATTGGCCGATAGCCGTGCTTCTTCAGGCGAACATGGCCCTGCCAATCCACTGCAATCGGTACGACCGGACGCACCATCCGGCGGAGATGGGGATAACTGCTCAAGGTGTTTCGTGTAATCGGAGCCAGAGCAGAACGGCCCTCAATCTGCAACTGGCGCAGATCCCCAGGCCCATATCCCCCAGAGCGAAGATCCCGCACCACAGCCACCATGAGATCTCGATTCATCCGCTCCTGAGCGGCGTGGGCTTGGCCATAGAAGTAACTGATGCTTAAACACCCCCAAGCCATGGCCAAAACAACCCCGATGACCACCGCCTGAAGGGCGCGCCCTGGCCTCGATAGAGAGCGGGCGGCAGGCCAGCCACGGCTGGCGCTAAGCGCAAGACACGCGAACACCACACCCACACCAATCAAGGCACGGGGTGGAATGATCGACTCGTTCAACAGCAAAGCCACGCCGGTGGAGCCCATCAACACCAGCGGCACAACCATGATGCGGGCCAGTAATCCCCACCACGACCGCGAGGAGCGGCGGGCAGAGACGATGGCCGTGAGGACCACAAACGCCAACAGCAATTCGGCAATAGCGCTGTCCCACCAATCCTGTTCAAACTGACTCAGCAACGCGCCAAGATTGCGCAGCACCGTGATGGGAACCTCCAGCACACCCGCTACGGCATCAAAGTTGTCGGCATAAGCATCGAGCTGAACCAGCGGCAGCACCAAGCCGCGGTACAGCAAAAGGGCCATGGCCAAGGCCGCAAAGGACCCGAGCAAGACCGGCCAAAAAAGATAAAGACCAGGCCCAGTTTTGAACGCAGGTTTGAGCTGTTTGTTGGACTGATCCTTGGCCTGAGTTCGATCCGCGAACACCAGCGCCATCAACACTGGGATCCAAAACGCTGCATGGGCCGCCTGATACAGGCAAAGACCGGCCAGCACCATTCCCACCGCACAGACCCAACGCCAGGGCTGAAAGCGGGTCTGCTGCAACATGCACCAGCCGCCCCACACATTCAGCAGCACTGCCAACACCATTTGGGGCGCATCGAAGCTGTAAGACAGGTTTTCGATGAAATAGGGCGACCCGAACAGGAACACGCAAGCCAAGGGAGCCGCCCAGGGCCTGGGATGTTGAAACATTCGAGTGAGCAACAAACTCGTCCACGCCATCGCTGGCAAACAAACCAACAGGCCCAGCGGACTGGTGAGCACGGTGCGCGGTGCTCCCATTAAGAGCAGCTGACTGACGAAATCCGCGAGGGGGCGACCATCTTCACTCCAGCCATAGGAGCCATTCAGCGACCGGCCCAGATCATCGAAATAGAGCGGGACGTGCAAAACCAATGGCAACACGATCAGTGCCGCCACCCCAATGGAAGCCCAAAAGGCTCGGCGATTGGTCGAGGACACCATCAAGCCTCGTGGAAGTGGACCACAAGGGTTTTCCCTTCTTTGGCCAAGCTGTACAGCGAGGTGGATGCAATCGGTTGAGGCGTGCCGATGTCCTCAGGCTGCAGCATTTTGAACGGCTTGCGGAAGCCCTGATGCTTTAAGCCGATATGCCCCCACCAGTTGCCTTTCACGGGCTTCACCAGTCGCTTGAGATATGGAAATGTCCGAAAGGTGTTCTCCGCCACGGGGGCCCGCGGCGTTTTCCCCGAGATCACCACACGATCAAAATCACTGGTGTGGAGTCCACGCTGCTGGATGGTTTGAGTCACAGACTGCAGCACTTGATGATTCAAGGCCTGCTGCGCCGCCTGAGCGTTGGCATAGGCATAGGTGATCGTGATGCAAGCCCATGCCGCCGCGACCAGCACGAGTAACACCACACGGTTCCACCAGCCTCGCCAACCCTCCCGCGTGGCCATCAAAGCGAGGCTGGCCATCACGACGCCGATCCCCACAAAGGTGCGGGGTTCAAAGATTGGCCGACTGAGCAGCAGAGGGAGTCCATGGGAGATGGCGACGATCACCAACACCGCAAGAGCTCTCCAACCAGCCAACATGACCCACTGCCATCGCAGCGCCCTCGGCCTCAATGCCTTCTGGCTATCAGGGCAAACAGAAAGCAACGCGACCAAAGCTGCGATCAAAAAAACAAGACCTGCCTGGGTCTCCCACCAGTCGTCGAAAAGAGTTGAGAGATAACGGCCACTGTTTGCCACCAACACAGTTGGAAAATCACCAAGCGATGGCAAAGCCGAGTGATATGCCGCGTAATCCTTCAGCTCCAGTTGACTAAATAGGGCGTATTTGTAGATCAATAAGGCCAACAATTGACAGGCCACCAAGTCGCCCAACACCCTCCACACCGGCCGCTGTCGCGGCACATGGGGAAAGAGCAAAGCCATTAACACCACGATCCAAAACGCAGAGTTGGCAGGCTGATATGTGGCCAACGAGCACACCACGAGCGCCACAGCCGCAATCCGAGAGCCTGGGCCTGAGCCCAACACCAGGCATGCACCAGCCGCCAGTGACAGCAGAACCGCAAACACCATCAACGGTGAATCGAATGAATACGACAGGGTCTGCAACGCATAGGGCTGACCAAACAAAAAAATGGTCGCCAAAGCTCCGGCCCAGACCGCGCGATGTCCAACGATGCGGCACAACAAAAGACTCGACAGCGCCATGCCCGGCAGACAGAGCAGTTGGCCCAGCGGACTGGTGAGCACAACGCGATCGGCACCCAACATCAGGGTTTGGTAGATCAACTCCGCCAGGGGACGACCATCTTTCGACCAGTCGTAAGAGCCACTGAGCGAACGCCCGAAATCGTCGATAAACATCGGCACCTTCAGCGCCAAAGGCACCACAAGCAGCAAGCCCACCAACAAGGCCGCCAACAACTGCCCGCGATCACGCGACGTGAGGCTCCAAAACGAAACGGAATGCTCTGAAGCAGCGATCGTCATGGGTTCACCTCTGGTGCTTTGAACGTCACCTGAAGGCGTCGTCCCTGGAGAGCAACATCCATCAAGGCTGACGACCCAATCGAACGAGGCGACCCTGTGTTGTCGTCTCTGTTGCGAAGGGTTCCGGAGCCGCGTTCTTCCAGCATCAACTTCGTCTCCATCCCGAGCCAGCGATGCGACAGGGGATGCACCAGGGTGCTGAGGAAGGGCACCGAGCGAAAACTGTTCTGGGCAATCGGTGACAACGGTCCTGTGCCTTCGACGTCAAGCTCGTTCAACCAACGCGGATCCACATCCGCTTGGCTCAAAGTGCGCATGAGATTGGTGACGACAAACCGATTCACGTGTTGCTGAGACTTTTGGGCATTGGCGTACACATACAACACGTGCAGACAGGCCCAGAGAGCCGCTGCAGTGGCTAGCAACGCCAACGCCTGGAGTGCGCGACGCCAAAGAGGGCTGGTTGCATCGCTGAAGCCATCGCGTGTGGCCAGCAAGGCCAAACAGGCTGAACTCACACCAACGCCAATAAACGTTCGAGGGGCCCACACCGGGTCTGCCAGCAACAGCGGCATGCCATAAGAAAACACCAGCAACGGCGTGAGCAACAACGCCGTCAGCCATGGACGCCCCACCGAGCAACACACCACCAGAGCAGTAACGGCCAAAAACACCAGAAACACATCCCCCGAGGGAGTGTTCCACCAGTGCGCTTTGAGCAAGGCTGCATAGCTCTGCACGTTGGAGGCCACCACACTCAACAGTTCCGAGCCTTCGGGCAACGTCCCCCGTCTCTCGGCATAACCACCCAACTCAATGGGAGCCAACACAAGCCATCGGTACAACACCACCGCCAACAGCTGACAGGCCACCCCCTGCAACAACAACAGCCATCGACGGGGCGCAACCGCAAGCCCGGCAAAACCCACCGGCAACCAGAAAGCTGGATTCGCCGCCTGATAAAGCGAAAGAGCAACCACCACGAGCACAACCGCCGCAGCCAGCACCCAGGCCGTCGACCAGCCCCGAGGCCGCTCAGCCAAAACGGTGGCAGCCGCCAAGTTGGCCATCACGGCCAACACCATCAATGGTGCATCAAATGAGAAGGAAAGATTTTCAAGGAAATACGGGCAGGCGAACAGCAAGCCCACCGCCACAGTTGGACCCCACACCTGCCGATTCCGGAGGGTGCGACACAACAACAGCCCCGAGCCAAGAAAGGCGGGTACACAAATCAGTAAACCCAAGGGACTCGCCAGGCTTAAGCGAGAAGCATTCAGCGTGATCAATTGCCAAACCAGGGATGCAGCGGGGCGCCCATCCCCACTCCATTTGCTCACGCCTTTCACAGCTCGCACCTGATCATCGAGATACATCGGCAGGTTCAGCGCCAAGGGCAGCACCACCAACAACGCCACCAGCAACGCCATCAACAGCCTTGGCTGCCTCCATGGCGGAACAGCGGTGATGGTCATGGCGCCCATCCACGGCACAACGCATCCACTTCGCCGAATCGCACCGAGGCATGGCGGGAAATCATCTTTTTGATCTCTTTTTCAGGGAACACGGCTCGGGGATAGGCCTGGGCTGAACGCAACTTGCTGCACTCCCATTGCACATCGAAGGTGCGCCATGACAGGCACACTCCAACCCCGACTAGCACCAGAACCCAACGAACAGACCGTGCCGGACCAAGTCTCATGCCCACCATTCTCAGTTCGACTTAAACCGAATCAGCAATCTCGCTTGATCAATCGATAAGTCGTACAGCGCCGATTGAACGAGGGTGCGAGGGGCCTCCATACGATCGGCGTCCGTGCGACCTAAGGACTGAAAGCCATAGGTCATCAAACGCAGGTTGGGCCAAAACACATGAAGCGGTGCCACCTGTCCGTAATGCTTCAGGACAGGGAAGGTTCGAAGGGTATTGGCGACCGCAGGGGCAAGAGGCGCCCTCCCTTCAATGGCGATCTCAGAAATGGGCTGATCAATCCGCTCATGCACATCCATCGCAATCGAGGCCAAGATCTCATCGTTGAACTGTTGCTGCTGGGCATAGGCACTGGTGTACGCGAACAAAACAGCAACACAAAACCAAGCCACAGCAGAAGACAGCCCCAGGGCTAGCCAGGAACGCAAGGCTCGCCCTCCTGTCCAACAAGAGAGCGCTGATCCATCCACCTGACGGGTGGCGCTCAAGCCAATACAGGTAAGGACCACTCCCACGCCAATCAAGGCGCGGGGATCCAACACCGGTTTCAGCAAAATCAGTGGGATGCCATAGGAGAACAACAACAGCACAAGTCCCCCCACCATGCGGGCGCTGATCCAAACAACACGGCGCGAGATCCGGCTTGGTGCTGGAGCCTCCAGGGCTGCAATCAACAAGCCAATCCCTACGAACACCATCAGGAGCGTGCCCCCTGGCGTGCCCACCCAGTCGTCGAGCAACTGATCCACAAACTGTTGAAGGTTCGCAATCAGCGTGGCCGGCAGCTCCAACGGCCCGGGGGTACGACCATGCTTCAAGGCGTACTTGAGCATCCCGGAACTGGGCACCACCAACAGCCTGTACACCAAAAGCGCGATCAACTCGCAGCTGATCAAGCGGCGGCAAAGGCGTGGCCATCTCGGTGGATCCACACCGGTGGGGAACAGCAGCATCCACAGCACCGGAATCCAAAACACCGGATTAGCCGCTTGATAGAGCGCTAAGGAGCCGACAGTGAAACCAATGGCCACGAGCAAACTTCGACGATCGAAGCCATTCACCACCCGATCAGCGGCAGCAATCGCAAAAAACACCGCCAGCACCATCATTGGTGCATCAAACGAGAAGGACAGGTTCTCGATGAAATAGGGCGAACCAAACAGCAACACCGTGGCCAGCACGGCTCCCCAACTGCGGCGATGCCGCAACAAACGGCAAAAAAGCAGCGCACTGAAGGCCATTGCTGGCACGCACAACACGGTGCCGAGTGGACTGGTGAGCGCTAACTGGGGGGAGCCAAGGGCCAGCAATCGTGCGATGAACTCCGACAAGGGGCGACCATCCCCGGCCCAGTAGTACATGCCATTCACCGCCCGCTCAAAATCGTCTTGGTAAAGCGGCACATACAGACAAATGGGCAGCACCAACACCACAGCCGTGACCAATGCGGCCCCCAACTGGTTCCATTCCGCAGGGTTGAGTGGCCACTTGGACTGCAAATCAGGCTGCCCCGGCACTACATCCGCTCCAGCGTTGGAATCCCCAAAAGCGCCAAACCGCATCGCAAGGTATCGGCCGTAAGACGGCAGAGAGCTAAACGGGATGCCAACGCTTCGGGTTCCGCTTTGAGCACAGGAACCTGATCGTAAAAACGGTTGAACACCTGACTGAGTTCGAACAGATAGCTGCAAAGGCGATTGGGTAAGAGCTCTTCCTCCACCTCGACAATCACCCCATCAAATTTGAGCAGCTCCCGCACCAAAGCCCACTCCTGGGGTTCGCTGAACTGCAAGGCAGCGTTAGACACCCCTAGATCACCGCCCTTGCGAGCAATGCCAGCGATACGAACAACGGCATACAGCAAATAAGGCGCGGTATTGCCCTGCAGGGCCAGCATCCGATCGAAGGAAAATTGATAGTTGGTGAGGCGGTTTTGGCTGAGGTCGGCGTACTTCACAGCCGCCAGACCAACGGTGGTGGCCACATGGGAGATAAATGCATCGGATTCCGTGCGCTCCTCCTCCTGCAAGCGGGATCGCAGATCCTGTTCCGCCCGCTCCACCGCCTCATCCAATAAATCGCGAAGCCGCACGGTGTCCCCGGCGCGGGTCTTGAGCTTTTTGCCGTCGTCCCCTTGCACCAGCCCAAAGGGCACATGCTCGAGACGCGCACCATCGGGGATCCAACCCGCCCGTTCCGCCACCTGGAACACACCAGCAAAGTGGTTGGCCTGGCCAGCATCGGTCACGTAAATCACCCGTTGCGCCGCATCCCCGGCAGGCGGCGATGCAAACCGGTAGCGAATCGCTGCGAGATCCGTAGTGGCGTAGTTAAAACCGCCATCACGTTTCTGCACGATCACGGGCAAAGGATTGCCGTCTTTGCCCGTCACGCCCTCAAGAAACACGCACTGGGCGCCGTCGTCGGTCACCAGCAAATCGACCGCTTTCAGACCCTCCAGTACTGCAGGAAGGAAGGGGTTGTAGAAGGATTCGCCGCGCTCACTCAAGCGGATATCAAGCCTGTCGTAGAGCTTTTGAAACTCACGACGGGATTGGTCGCACAGCAGGCCCCATGCCTTCAACGACACTGGATCACCACCCTGCAACTTGACCACCTCATCGCGGGAGGTGGTCTGAAACGCTTCGTCGTCATCAAAGCGTTTTTTAGCTTCGCGATAGAACGCGACGAGGTCGCCCAAATCCACCGCATCGGCGGTGTCCAAGGTTTCGGGTGCCACCTGCTTGAGATGGGTAATCAGCATCCCGAACTGGGTGCCCCAGTCGCCCACGTGATTCAGTCGCAGCACTGAATGGCCACGAAACTCCAACACCCGCGCCAAGGAGTCGCCAATGATCGTGGAGCGCAAGTGCCCCACATGCATCTCCTTAGCAATGTTGGGGCTCGAAAAATCCACCACGACTGGCGCCACAGCCTCGACGGCGGGAACACCAAGACGATCAGCCCCTAAGCGTGCGGCGAGCTCCTCCGACAGCCGCTCCGGGCGAATCGTGAGGTTGATGAAGCCTGGGCCTGCGATTTGAGGCGCCAAACAGAGCGCATTGAACGCCTCATCGCTGCCGAGTTGGTCGACGATGGCCGTCGCGATTTGACGCGGCGCCTGCTTCAAAGGTTTCGCTAACGGGAGAGCACCGTTGGCCTGAAAATCACCAAACTCCGGCTTACTTGCCGGTGCAAGTTGCGGATCCAGGGTGGCCTCCGCATCTGGAAAGGCCCGCTGCATCGCTGCCCGCAACTGGGCGTCCAGAGTCTGGGACAGGCTGAGCATGTGCAGTGCAGGGCCGGAGGGATGCGGCTCTGATCATCCCTTGCCGTCGATCGCCACTTGTTTCAACTGAAGCGCATGCTCAAATCCAACCAGCGGCTGCGGGTCATCGGGGCACTGGTTGAAATCAGATCGATCCCAGTGGCTGCATAGGCACTGAGTTGTTCGGGCTGCACCCCGGACGCCTCCAACACCACTCCACCAGGAGCCAGCTGGCGCAAGCGCGGCACCAACGCCTGGAGCTGCTCTGGGCTGAACTCATCCAGCAACACCCCATCAGCTCCCGCTTGCACCGCTTCACAGGCCTGCTCCCCCGTTTCCGCCTCAACAATCACCCGACATGGCCAGGGGGCCTGACGGCGAACAACATCGATGGCTGCGGTGATTCCTCCAGCCCAGGCCAGGTGGTTTTCTTTCAACATCGCGGCGTCATCCAAGCCCATGCGGTGGTTGATGCCACCACCACAGCGCACGGCGTATTTCTCGAACAACCGCAACCCCGGCGTGGTCTTGCGTGTGTCGGCCAATCGAACCCCTGTGCCGTCCAACTGGGCCACCAACTCGCCGGTCGCCGTTGCAATCCCAGAGAGGCGCATTGCCAGATTGAGAGCGGTTCGCTCTCCGGCCACCAATGCGGTGGCTGGGCCCTCAAGCTCCAACAACCGCTGCCCAGGCTGCACCGGCTCCCCGTCCGCCACCAACAACTGAACCTTGCAGGCAGGATCAAGGCGGAGGAACAGCTTCTGGATCAATGGGCCTCCGCAAAAGCGGCCCGACTGTTTCGCCACCCAGTGCGCCGCCCCGTACTGCCCCTGCAGGGCAATGGCTGTTAGATCGCCGCGGCCGATGTCCTCATCCAACCAACGATCCAAAGCACGGCTGATGGCCGGGGCCTGCCAGTCCACAGCTCAACACGCATGGAACCTGAGCTTATTTCCCGATGCAAAAGCGTGAAAAAACGCGCTCCAAAACAGCCTCCGTGAGCTCTTCCCCCGTGATCTCACCAAGACCACGAATCGCTTCACGAAGGTCAATCGTCCAGAAGTCCCAAGGCAGTTGCTGCTGCGACACCTCATAGCTGCGCTCCAATGCCGCCGCCGCTGCAGAGGCCAGATCGCGCTGGCGTGTGTTCAAAGACACCAGGATTCCTGCCGCATCTCCAGCGCCACAACGCTCAAGCAACACCTGAACCAAAGCGTCTTCACCAGCTCCGTTGAGGGCCGATAACTGCACATCCACCAGCCCCGGCAAAGCTGGGCAGTCGAGATCTGATTTATTCGCGACAACAACGCGGGGCACCTCCGTTGGAATGCGAGACAGCAGCTGGGCGTCGGTCTCGGTCCAACCAGCGTGACCATCAATGATCAACACCACGACATCCGCAGAGATCAACGCTTGTTCACTGCGTGCAATCCCGAGCTGTTCCACCGCATCGTCCGTTGCACGAATCCCAGCCGTGTCCATCAGCGTGATCGGCACCCCATCCAGCACGATTTCGCTCTCCAGCACATCGCGAGTGGTGCCCGGCAGCTCAGTCACGATCGCCCGCTCCCGACGGCTGAGGCGATTCAACAACGAGCTTTTACCAACGTTGGGCCGACCCACCAACGCCACCCGCAAGCCATGCCGTAGGGCATCCCCACGCTCCCCATCCGCCACCAAAGTCAGAAGCTCAGTCCGCACGGCTTGCAGTTCGTTCAACAAGGCGGTTCCATCCAGCGGCGGCAGATCCTCTTCGAAATCAACCCGCGCCTCGAGCTCCGTGAGCTGATCCAACAACCGCTCCCGCAGAGCCGTAATTCGAGCCTGAATCCCACCGTCGAGGCCTGCCATCGCCAGGTCTGCAGCCCGCCGACTTCGCGCCGACACCAACTCACTCACCGCTTCCGCCTGGGTGAGGTCGAGGCGTCCATTCAGCACCGCCCGCTGGCTGAACTCTCCCGGCAAGGCCCGCCGCACCCCGGGTTGTTCCAGAACCCGCTCCATCACCTGCTGCACCGCCATCACCCCGCCATGGCAATGAATTTCCACCACGTCTTCCCCAGTGAAACTGCGGGGCGCGCGCATCAACAGCAGCAGCACCTCATCCAACCGACGTTGGCCATCAACCGCCATCACATGGCCGTAAAGAATTCGATGGCTGCCCCACTCCTGATCACCGGGGCAACGGACGACCGCCTGGCCAACCTGCTCAGCCACCGGCCCCGATAACCGAATCACAGCGATGCCCCCCTGCCCTGGCGCCACAGCCGTAGCAACCGCCGCAATGGTGTCGGAACGAGGCACAGCAAAGGCGAAGTGAATCACTCCATACCTAGGATCCGATCCTCTTTTTGTGGCAAGTTCTGATGCGTCGGCTGCTGCGAGTCAGTCGCCACCGACTCCGACGGAGTCTTCATTGGCTTTTGGCGCAGGATGGAACCCCCGGACAGCGCGCCCGCGGCCTCGCAGCGGGCGTGTTTTGTGGATGCTTCCCCTTTTTCGGCTTACAAATCGTGGTGAGCGTTGGGGTTGCCTCCTTACTAAGAGGCAACCATTTGCTGGCCGCAGCCGGGACGCTGGTGAGCAATCCACTCACCTACATCCCGCTGTATTGGTTCAACTACACGGTGGGAGCTCAACTGCTCGGACCAAGCAATGAAGCAGACAGCCTTAGCGCGATCAACCGCAGCAACCTATGGCTGCAGGGCTGGGACTTCACCCAACGCATTTTGCTGGGATCGAGCCTGGTGGGCCTGATCGTTGCGGTGGTCAGTGGACTTGTGGCCTACAAGCTCTTCCAGCGCCGTAGCGCTCAGCCATCCCGCCCGATCACGGTGTCTAACCAGTCGCCATAGGGCTGCCAATCGTCGCGCTGATCAATGGCCTCCCAGAGGGTTTCGATCAACGGCCGCGTGGGGGGAAGCGACAGATTCCAGCGCTGCAAACGCTGCACCACATCCGCTGATGAGCGTTGTTCGATCCACCAGGCATCACGCCAGGACTGCCAACCATCGCGCGGCGGCTCAGGTGCTCCCTGAACGAATGGTTGCAAAGCGTCCGCTTCCTCTGGAGGTCCTTGCTCAACGACTCGTCGAGACAAGGACGCAAAAAATTCGCCGTACCCCACCGGCCAAGCCGCTAGCAACGCCAAGGTATGGCGCACCACCGCATCACCACCAGCCTCGGGCAGCCCCAACCGACGCCGCATCCGAGCGCAGTAGTGCTGGCTGTAGACCTCTGCAAATCGCTCCAGCCGTTCCTCCATGGCCTCCCGGGGGAGTAGCAAGGCGAGGGGCTCTTGCAGCATCTGCAGGTTCTTCCGACAGATGGCCGGCTGACGACCGTAGGCATACAGCCCGGTCTGATCGAAATAAGCCGCGGTGAAGGATGGGTCCCAACGGTCGAGAAAGGCAAAGGGCCCGTAATCAAAGCTCTCCCCCACCAGGGACATGTTGTCGGTGTTGAGCACCCCATGGACGAAGCCCGCCGCCATCCACTCAGCCGCCAAACGCGCCACCCGCTCGACCAGCTCGCCGTAAAAAGCCAGCAGTTGAGCCTGCAATCCCGGATTGTCCCCATCAACAGCAGGATGGGCTGCTGCAATCGCGGGGTAATACACAGCCACCACGTGGCGCAGCAATCGCTCCAAACCAGGGGCATCACGGAGATACAGGAGTCGTTCGCAGGTGCCAAAACGCAAGTGCGTGCGCGCCATGCGCACCATCACCGCGCTTCGGGTGGGTGAAGGCTCATCCCCGCGATACAAATCCTCGCCGGTTTCGATCAACGACAGCGTTCGACTCGTCGTAACGCCAAGGCGATGCAGGGCTTCCGAAGCGATCACCTCACGAACACCTCCCTTCAAGGTGAGTCGTCCATCACCAGCACGGCTCCATGGCGTCGTTCCCGATCCCTTGGTTCCGAGGTCTTGAAGATCACCGCGCCGATCCCGCAGCTGCCCATAAAGGAAGCCCCGACCATCGCCGAGTTGGGGGTTGTAGTTCCCAAACTGAAAGCCGTGATAACGCAGAGCCAGAAAAGGGACACGGCCTTCAAAGCGTCCGAAGGCCTCCTCCAGATCGGCATCCGAAACCTGCTGGGCATCCAGCCCCAACTGGTGCAGTACGCCGTCGTTTCGGAAGCGCAATTGCGTGCGAGGAAACCGTGCGGCCTCCACTACATCCCAGTACGACTCCCCCAACGATTCGATCGAAACCTCGAATGGCAATGCCAATAAGAGGTTGGTCAAACCAAGATCCTCAACTCACTCCAATCCGCGCAATCCCGATCACATCGGCCATCGAGCGGATCTGGGCCAGGGTGCGAGTCAACTGATCAGAGCTCTGCAGTTCCACCCGCAAATCAATACAAGCCGGTCGCCCCGCTGCCGTTTTCACCCGCGCATCACTGACGTTGATCGCCCCATCGGAGAGGCGCATCAGGATGTCTTTCAAGATGCCAACTCGGTCAATCGTCTCGATGCGTAGCTGCACTGGAAAATTTTGGCGGTCGCCATCGGGCTTGGGGTTCCAACGCACCGGTAACCGCCGTTCCCGAGGAATCGACTCCACATTGGTGCAATCCTGACGATGAACCGTGATGCCGTGATTGCCAAGGGCAACGGTGCCCACGATCGCCTCGCCGGGCAACGGACTACAGCAACCACCCAGGCGATAATCCAATCCTTCAATGCCCAAGATGGCCCCCGCTCCACTGCGTTGAGGCTGGGCCGCATCCTTGGGTGCCACCAGAGCCCGAGCCACCTCTTCATTGCTGAGGGGCGCCTCCTCCTCTTGGGCCTGCAGCCTGATCTCCTCTCGGAAGCGGTTGAGAACCTGCTGCAGGGTGACCGCACCAAATCCCAACGAAGCCAGGAGGTCTTCCGTGGTGACGACATTGCAGCGCTGGGCCACACGCACCATGGTTTCTCCGTTCAAGAGCAGGTCGAAGCCGTCGCGGCCGAGCTCCCGCTCCAGCAGATCTTTACCCCGCTCGATCGTTTCATCACGATGGCTGCGCTTGTACCACTGGCGGATCCTGTTGCGTGCAGTGGGGGTGGCAACGAAATTGAGCCAATCCAGGCTGGGGTGCGCGGTCTTGCTGGTTAAAACCTGAACGAAATCTCCGTTTTGCAGCGGTGTCGCCAAGGGACACAGACGATCGTTGACGCGGGCACCGTTGCAATGGTTGCCCACTTCAGAGTGAATCCGATAAGCAAAATCAACGGCGGTCGCGCCTTTGCGTAAGCCGACCACATCTCCTTTGGGCGTGAACACAAAGACCTCCTCGTCGAAGAGGTCTTCCTTGATCGATGAGAGGTAGTCGTTGTGGTCGTCGTTACCTCCCTCCTGCTGCCAATCGACCAGCTGCCTCAACCAGTTGAACCGTTCCGCATCACTGCTGCAGCTAGCGGGCGACCCCCCCTCCTTGTATTTCCAGTGGGCAGCAATCCCGAATTCGGCAACTTGGTGCATCTCCAAGGTTCGAATCTGCACTTCGATCGGACGATGACGACCGATCACCGCTGTATGCAGCGACTGATAGCCATTCGGCTTTGGCAAGCCGATGTAGTCCTTAAACCGTCCGGGGATCGGGCGAAACGTGTCATGCACCACGGCCAAGGCGCGGTAACACGTTTCCACACTGGGCGTAATGATGCGAAGGGCTGCCACGTCGTAGATCTCGTGGAACGCCTTTTGTTGGCGCTCCATTTTGCTCCAGATGCCATAGAGGTGTTTCGGCCGCCCACTCACTTCACAGCCCTCAAGCCCGGCGCGCTGCAAGCGTTCATTCAATAAATCAACCGTGACCCCCAGCCGCTGCTCCCGCTCACTGCGCTTGGTGGCCACCTCTTGCTGGATTTCCCGGAAGGCCTCGGGCTCCAACAACTTGAACGCCAAATCCTCCAGCTCCCACTTGAACCGTCCAATGCCAAGCCGATTGGCGAGGGGGGCATAGATCTCGCGCGTTTCCCGAGCAATCCGCTGACGCTTTTCTTCCTTGAGGGCTCCAAGGGTGCGCATGTTGTGGACCCGATCCGCCAACTTCACCAACACAACCCGAATGTCGCTGGCCATCGCCATAAACATCCGACGCAAATTTTCGGCTTGTGCCTCGGTGCGGTCGTTGAAATGTATGCCGCCGAGCTTGGTGACCCCCTCCACCAGCTCACGCACTTCTGAACCGAAATGCTCTTGGATCTCCTCGAGAGAAACATCGGTGTCTTCCACCACATCGTGGAGGAAGCCCGCCGCGATGACGGGAGCACTGGCTCCGATATCGCGCAGCAGATCAGCTACCGCAACGGGATGAACGATGTAGGGGTCGCCACTCGCCCGGAATTGCCCCTCATGCAGCTGAAAACCGAAGTCGAAAGCCGACACCAACAACGCTTCTGGATC
>ERZ802822.617-NODE-617-length-24279-cov-32.597678_pt1 | contig 24279 bp, 24 predicted proteins | sample MGYA00345649_ERZ802822 | MGnify/ENA primary metagenome ERZ802822 (study PRJEB30503, sample SAMEA104212359) | marine metagenome | biome: Westerlies Biome; feature: [SRF] surface water layer (ENVO:00010504) within the epipelagic zone...; material: water...
ACTCTTGATAGCATTTTATACGCTCTTGATTCCCCTGAAAGGAGAACATTCTCCCATTCGATCAGGATAGAAAAGGATGTATTGCTAATACCTTCTGTTTCTAGCGTCATTTAGTATTCACCTTGTATCTGTTCATTCTCACCCCTCTGCTATCGTTTATTCGAGTTCTATGTGCACTTGTGGAGATGTCTTTCGCGAATTCCCCACTTTTGAGATTGCAGTTTGTTGTCTTTGTTGCGTTGGGCTTGTTCGGGCAAGTCCTGTTCTCTGTGATCGCGCATTTTTTGGGTTTTGATAATCGTGTTTGTATGCTGCTTTACCGTGGAGGCTACTTATGCTTATGTTCTTATATTGTCGTCTATTCCTTTAAGGAAAGTAATAAAATATTTCTTAGGCCTTTCCCTATTAGCTTGTTCTTCTTCTGGTTTTATTATTTTATGCGGCTAGTTTGGGACTCTTCGGTGGCTAATGTTGACCTCATGTTGCCTATCTGGGAGTTTTTTGCATGGGGGTTTGGAAGTTGTTTCCTTCCTTCTTTGACTGCTTTTGTTTTGTCAGGAAGGGTCATACGCCAATCAAACTCTGCCTTTCTCGGTATTGCGGGAGCATTCATGTTGGGCACTGCTTCAATTCTGTTTTTTTTGATTAATGGATTCGAGCGAGTTCGCTTTATGCTCCCCAATCTTAATCCAATTAATGTATCTCAATCTTTCATGCTTCTTTCCTTGATTGGGTTGTCTTCTGTGTTTTGGGGCTCTCGTTCAAATCGGAGGATCCGTGCACTCTCTTTTGCTGTTTTCTTTTTAGCCTTGATGATGGGAGCTTATGCTGGCTCAAGGGGCGCAATGCTATCTTTTGCCGCCTCATGCATAGTACTTATTTTTCTTTATTTCCAATCAAGCTTCACCTTTAAACGTCGTAAGTTTTTTGCTGTCGCAGGTGTGTTATTTGCAAGTTTCTTCTTGTTTATTACTTTTGTTCTGCCCTCGTTTTTCGAACGTATAAATACTTCAGGCTTCGATGCTAATTCCATTATAAGGATGATGGCTTTTAAGGAGAGTTTTGATGCATTTTTAGGTCACCCGTTGTTCGGTGCCGGTTTTCGGCTTCATTTGAATTTGCAAGAAAATATTTATTCTGACTTTTCTGTTTGGTTCCCTCATAACTTGATCGCAGAGAGTTTAGGCCTTGGTGGCATGTTGCTCTCAGTTGCGCTCTGCTGTTGTTTAATCCTTGCTTTCCGAAATGCTTATGCCTTGAGTCAATCATTTGAATTTGAGTCTTGGCGTCTTGCCATCCTAGTGGCATCTTTTGGATTTGTTCTTTTTTCTGGCCATCTCTCAAATATCCCGTTGTTTTGGATTGCGATGGGTATAGCAGCTTCTCCTAGGGATATTTCTGCCGAAAAGTCATGATTTTTGTTTGACAATTTTAACTGACGATGAGCAACCTTCTCGTAATCATATGTTTTGCGCAGAAGTGCATTCTGTTCTTGAGTATCCATCTAGTATATTGATGTCTAAGAGAAATATTTATTGTGGTCTCTACTGCTCTTAATGCCTTTCTGAAGACTTACTCCTTAATAGTCTCGTTTGGTTGATCATTGCGCCAAGCGATGGACTTCTGCTGATTTGTCTGTTCGTATCGCATAGGCGCACGTTCGTTTGCAGCTTGCATGTTCATCACCTCAGGCCCTCATCATTGTCAGCCCCCCATAGAATTGTTTGATGAGTTTTCTCTCAGGCCTCAACGACGCCCAGAAGCGAGCGGTTGACCATCATGAAGGCCCTCTTCTGGTGGTTGCTGGAGCGGGGAGTGGCAAGACCCGAGCGCTGACCCATCGGATTGCCCATCTCATTGGTGAGCATGGGGCCGATCCGGCCCAAATCTTGGCGGTGACGTTTACCAATAAGGCCGCCCGTGAGATGAAAGAGCGGTTGGAAATTCTTTTGGCGCAACGGTTAGCCCAGAGTCAATTCGGTCAACCCTGGAGCACGCTCCCTCCGGTGGAGCAGCGACAGTTGCGTACGCGGATTTATCGCGAGGTCACGAAAGAATTGTGGATCGGCACATTCCATGCCTTATTTGCACGGATGTTGCGCTTTGATATCGATAAATTTAAGGATCCCGAAGGTCTTACTTGGACGAAGCAATTCTCCATTTATGACGAGGCGGATGCTCAGAGTTTGGTGAAGGAGATTGTGACCCAAGAGTTGCAGCTTGATCCAAAACGCTTTGAGCCCAAAAAAGTGCGCTGGGCGATTAGTAACGCCAAAAATCAAGGCTGGTCACCCGACGATTTAGAAGCCAACGCCGAGGGGCAGCGGGGCAAGCTCAGCGCCGATGTGTACAGGCGCTATCGCAAGGCTCTGGCTGCCAATAATGCCCTGGATTTTGATGACCTTCTGCTCCTTCCTGTGCAGTTGCTTCAGCAGAATGAGCAAGTGCGTGGTTATTGGTATCGCCGGTTCCGACACGTGCTTGTCGATGAATATCAAGACACCAATCGCACCCAGTATGAGTTGATCAAGCTGTTGGTGACGGATGGCAAAGAGCCGCAACAAGTGGATGATTGGTCAGGTCGATCGGTGTTTGTGGTGGGTGATGCTGACCAAAGTATCTACAGCTTTCGTGCTGCAGATTTCACGATTTTGATGGGTTTTCAGGACGACTTTGGTGACAAAGCTCCTGATGATGTCACCCGCACGATGGTGAAGTTGGAGGAAAACTATCGCTCCACCGCCACCATTTTAGAAGCTGCCAATGCCCTGATTTCGAATAACAGCGAGCGGATCGAGAAGGTGCTGCGACCCACGCGTGGTGAGGGTGAGTTGATCTCACTCACCCGCTGCGATGACGAAATCGCTGAAGCGGAAGCCGTAGTGCATCGCATGCGGATGATGGAGGCGGCCAATCCAGATCTCAGCTGGAAAGATATGGCCGTGCTGTATCGCACCAATGCCCAGTCTCGAGCGATTGAAGAATCCTTGGTGCGCTGGCGTATTCCCTATGTGGTGGTTGGCGGGCTGCGTTTCTACGACCGTCGCGAAATCAAAGACCTGTTGGGTTATTTGCGTCTTTTGATCAACCCCGCTGACACCGTCAGCTTGCTGCGGGTGATCAACGTGCCTAAGCGCGGCATTGGTAAAACCACCATTCAGCGCTTAACCGACGCTGCCAATCAGTTGGGGATTCCGCTTTGGGACGTGGTGAGCGATCCCGAGGCGGTGCGTTCCCTGGGCGGTCGTTCCGCAAGGGGGCTACTTCAGTTCTGTGAATTGATCAACAGCCTGAAGGAGCGCATTCATGCTGCGACCCCATCGGAACTGATCCAAGAGGTGATGGAGAAGAGCGGCTATGTCAGCGAGTTGATCGCTGATGGCTCCGATGAGGCCGAAGAGCGTCGCCGCAACCTCCAGGAGCTGGTGAATGCGGGTCTTCAATATCAGGAAGAAAATGATGAGGGTGACCTAGAGGGTTTTCTGGCCTCCGCCGCGCTCGCCAGTGATGCCGATAGCAAAGACACGGCGGCAGACAGGGTCACCTTGATGACCTTGCACAGCAGCAAGGGACTCGAATTTCCTGTGGTTTGCCTGGTTGGACTGGAGCAGGGATTGTTCCCCAGCTATCGCTCCCTCGATGATCCAGCGTCGCTGGAGGAAGAGCGCCGACTTTGCTACGTCGGCATCACCCGCGCCAAAGAGCGATTATTCATCTCCCACGCCAGTGAAAGGCGCTTGTGGGGCGGGATGCGCGAGCCGGCGATGCCCAGTGTGTTTCTTTCCGAATTGCCGGAAGGTCTTGTTCAGGGCGATGTGCCTCGAAGCGGAGGAGCGGCGCTGCGGCGTGAGCAGCGCCTGGAGCGCCTTACCCGCGTTGACCGCAATGACTCACAACGGGTGGCCTCCGGTGGAGCATCCGGAGCGCCAGCTAATGCCGTGCGTCGCCGCCAGGCCGGACCAGCCCCAGGAAAAAGCTGGAGTGTGGGCGATCAGGTGGTCCATGCCAGCTTCGGTGTTGGGGAGATCACCCACACGTTTGGTAGTGGCGAAAAGGTGTCGATTGCCGTGAAATTTGCGGGCATGGGCCCCAAAATTCTCGACCCGCGCTTGGCCCCCATTGAGCCTGCTGGAGGCTGAGCGGGTGGAACATCCAGGCCTTCCATCCCAGCTTTTATCGGAGCTTCAGGCCATCGCATCAGCAGCTGGAGTGTCGCGGTTAGCTCTTGTGGGCGGTGCTGTCCGTGATGCCTTGCTGCATGATCAGCACTGCGATCCATGGCGAGACCTGCCGGATTTGGATTTGGTACTGGAAGGCTCGGCCTCCGATTTGGCGGCAGCGCTGGAGCGGCACTACGGAGACCAGCGGGTGGAGGATGTTCGCATCCACGCTGCCTACGGCACCGCTGAGCTGTCCTTCGATGGCGTCCTGCTCGATCTCGCTGGGGCGCGGCAAGAGCATTACCCAGCTCCGGGCGAAAACCCTGTGGTGGAGAGCGGCTCTTTGGAGCGAGATCTGGAGCGTCGGGATTTCACGGTGAATGCGATGGCCTTGGAGCTGTCGCTCTCCGGCGATGGTGAGCCATTGCTCTTGGATCCGCACGGCGGCCAGGACCATCTGGCGCGCCGTGAACTTGCCTTCTTGCACGGCTCCAGCGTGGCCGATGACCCCACGCGCGTGGTGCGTGCCTGCCGTTATGCCGCGCGCTTGGCATTCGTTTTGGCACCAGAAGCGCAGCAGCAGATCAACCAGACGCTCGAGGCCTGGCCTTGGTCATGGACCCACGGCGATCCGCCGGCTGCCTCTCCCCCTGCTCTCGCCACGCGTCTCCGGATGGAATTAGAGCTCCTATTTGAACGGGAGCCATGGCCTGAGGCTCTTCTTGCTCTTCAGTCCTGGGGAGCTTTGATGCTGCTGGACCCCGCCCTGCAGGCTGATTCCCGCCTGGTTCGCAGTTTGATTCAGGCCCAGCGGTTGCATCTTCCATTGCTGCTAGCGCTCGTGGCTGGAGCCGATGATCCGCTGGAGTTGGCGGCTCGGCTGCAGTTGCCGCAGCAACAGCAGCGCTGGTTGCAGCAGATGCAGGAGCTCAGCGCTTGGCTGGAAGTCAACGCGTTTGAGGACGCCTTGGCTGGCTGGACGGCGGAGGAGTGGTGTGATGCCTTGGAGCAGCAAGCCTGGGGTGCGGAAGCGGTGGCGTTGCTGGTGAGTCAGAACCCGCCGCAGAGAAGACCGTTGTTGCGCTGGTGGGGGCGCTGGCGCCATTGCCCATCTCCCCTAACCGCTAAAGATCTGCTGGCCCAGGGCTGGCAGCCAGGTCCAGATCTAGGGGCTGAATTGCAGCGCTTGCGCAGGCAGAGTCTGCGCGCGATGCGCTGACAACTGGCTCTTGTTCAACTCCTTCATTTTTCAACAGTTTTTTATTGGACAACGCCGATGTGATGCCACTCCGTGTCGTTGGCTTGTAGCAACGCGTCCGCCATCGCTCCGGAACAGCTCAGCATTAGAGGTCCGCAGGTTTGGGGATCCACAAGCAGTTCGAGCATTGCCTGGTGATCCTCGGGAGTGCAGCCGCTGCTTGCACGAGCGAGGATCACCTTTGCGGGTTTGCCTTGAGTGGGATCGAGCAACGACCAGGCCCTGCGGTTGGCTGGCGCCAAGCTGCTCGCGTACTGGCCTTTCAAGAGCTTCAAGGCTCCCGGCAAGGCGGGAATTGCCGAGCCATCGAGCACCACTTGTAGGTTTTGGCTGCTGGCCTGGAGCATTTCACTGAGATGGCCAAGCAGGCCAAAACCAGTCACATCGGTGCAGCTTGGTAGAGCCTCGGCTTCAAGGCTGATCAGCTCCTGTAGCTGCTGAACGATGGGGTGCTGGCTCGTCCCCATCTGAGCCAAGGCATGGTCGAGATCCTCGGGTTGGGCGGCACCGGCCATGGCCGCGGCAAACAGGACTCCAGTTCCGAGTGGGCGGGAGAGCAGCAGCTGATCTCCCGGCTGCAAGCCTCCTTTGCTCCAGGGGTGAGCGGGCCGTTTGCCATTCACGCTCAGGCTCACTTGCAGCCCGAGTGACAGAGGAGTGGGAGCATCTGCGCGAGCCTCCAAGGTGTGCCCGCCAATCAACCTGGCCCCTTGTGGTTCGAAGGCGGAACGCAGTCCCGAAAGGGTTTGGCTCAGCAGCTCCTGTTGCAGCGCTGCTGCTGTTTTGGGCAAGGTGATCACGGCCATGGCTGAATCCACGCTGGTGCCACAAGCCCAAAGATCAGAGCTGGCATGCAAGGCGGTGAGCCGGCCATTGAGCCATGGATCACTGATCAAGGCCGGGAAGCCGTCCACACTTTGCAGCCAGTCGTTGCCAAGGCTGGCGGCGTCTTCCGGTGAGCTGCCGAGCGATTTCAGGCCAGCCGCTTCCAGTGCTGCTTCCAGCGGGGCGGCAGGGAGCTTGGCCGCGCAGCCGCGGCAATCCATTGCTCTGGAGCCCATAGCCGGACCCTGATCAAACCGTTTCATGAACTGGCGGTCGATGCGCTGTTTCCAGCGCCAAATCCAGGGGTGGGGACCGATCTTGATCCCGCCCCACAGAGCCCAAGCTTGTGGGTAGCCCTCTGGATGCACACCACCCAGTAGCTGCAGGGCAAGACGTTGAGGGTGCCAGTGGCGTAAGGGATCACCTTCGCTCCAGGCCCGGAGATTGTGGGCCAAGGTGGCGGCAGCACGCACAGCCCACACGCCAGATGGGGGGCGGGGTTGGTCGTCTACGACCGCGCAGTCCCCGGCCGCAAAAATTGCTGGATGCCCCAGCACCTGAAGGCTGGACTGAGTCCGCACCCGTCCGCTCTCTCGGCAACAGGGCAAGCCGCTGGAGCTCAGCCACTCAGGGGCTTGGCTGCCCGTGCAGCGCAGCCCTGGACCTGATGGGTTGAGGGCAGTATTCGGTAGCGCTTCAATGCTTACTTGGATGAGGCTGGAGAGCAGCTGGCTCGGTACTGTTTCGGGCCGATGAAGCAGTTGCAGCCTTCGTTTGGGCCAGCGCTTCCGCAACGCCAAGGCCACCTCCATGGCCGCCAGGCCGCTGCCAAGCAGTTGGAAGGGAGTGGAGTTCGGGCCCTGGTTCTCATCCAACGTTTCCAGTGCTGGTTCCAGGGGCTTGATCGCCTGCAAAGAACCTGGCCTTGTGTCCCCGCCCACGTTGATGCTCAGTTGGCTGAAGCTCAGGGGAGGTCTGTCCCGTATCTGCAGCTGCTGTTGCATCACGTCCACACCGGTGATCTCGGCGATCACCAGCGAAACGCCGGCCCGATCGCACAGGCGGCGGAGGTCAATGGCGACCTCAGAGCGTTCGTAGTGGCCGGCGATCAGGCCTGGAATCATCCCGGAATACAGCGTTGAGCTCTGCCGATTCACCAACGTGATCAATCCAGCTGGTCGCCGTTGCGGATGCATGCACCAATCAAGAAGCACCAGGGCGTGGCTGTGCCCACCTCCGGCCAACACGAGATGGTGAGCGCTCGTCAGAGGCATGCCTCTCCATAGCCATTGGGATTGTCCTGTTGCCAAGCCCAGCCATCACGGCAGATGTCTGTGAGCGAGCGTTGCGTCCGCCAATGGAGCTGTTGGGCTGCCAGGGTTGGATTGGCCACAGTGATCGCGGCATCGCCAGGACGCCGGGGCGCGATGCGATGGGGGATTGCACGCTGGCTTGTGGCTTCCATGGCCTTCACTACATCCAGCACGCTTGCTCCCTGCCCGCTCCCCAGGTTGAGGGTGAGCAATTGGGGATCAGAATTGAGAAGGGAGTGGAGCGCTTCTCGGTGACCTTCGGCGAGGTCCATCACGTGGATGTAGTCGCGAACTCCGGTTCCATCCGGCGTCGGCCAGTCATCACCAAACACGGTGAGTTCGGGCCGGCGGCCAACGGCCACCTGAGTGATGAAAGGGAACAGATTGTTGGGGATGCCATTGGGGTCTTCCCCAATCCGGCCACTGGGATGGGCGCCTACGGGATTGAAGTAGCGCAACCGGGCAATGCGCCAGCCTCCGCTGCTGGCTTGGATCGGTTCAGGTTTGCCACTGCAGCCGGCCAGATCGGCGAGCAGCGCTTCTGCAGCGTGTTTGCTGGCGCCATAGGGATTGATCGGCTGGATCGGAGCTGTTTCCGGAATAGGTATTTGATTTGGGTGTGGGTAGCCGTAGAGGGTGGCGCTACTGCTAAAAACGATGGTGCGGCAATGGTGAAAGTTCATCGCCGTGAGCAGTCGCTGCGTCCCAACAACGTTCACATCCCAATAGCGCAAAGGCTGTTGCACGGATTCGCCTACAGCCTTGAGTCCAGCGAAATGGATCACCGCTTCGATTGGTTGGCCGAAAGCTTTGGCACTTGCAAAGAGTGCATCCAGGCACTGGGAGTCCCTGATGTCTCCCTCCACCAGGGTGAACGCTTCCGGTGTTGCTTTCAGGGTTGGTTGATCCCGCTGCAAGGGAACGCCTGCGAGTTCGGCGACGCGTTCCAGGGAGATCGCTGAGCTGTTGCTGAAATCGTCAAGCACCAGCAGTTGATGACCCGCTTCCAGCAGCACGAGGCAGGTATGGCTGCCAAGGAAGCCGGCTCCGCCCGTAATCAGCAGCTGGGCCATTGATCCATCCCTATCCCCAAGCATTCTGAGGGGGATAGGGCCGATTCAGGTTGTGAAACGGCAGACTGCCCTTGGAATGGTGATGGCGCTGTGAGTCAGCTGCAGACGTTGCGCGGCATGGTTGATCTGCTGCCAGAGCAGACAAGACGTTGGCAGGCTGTTGAGTCTGTGGCGCGCGAACACTTTCGTTGCGCAGGCTTAGACGAGATTCGAACGCCTTTGCTCGAATTCACGGACCTGTTTGCCCGGGGCATTGGTGAGGCCACGGATGTGGTGGGCAAGGAGATGTACACCTTTTTGGATCGGGGCGACCGCTCTTGCACCCTGCGACCAGAAGGCACCGCCTCTGTGGTGAGAGCAGCGCTCCAGCATGGTTTGCTGACCCAAGGAACGCAGCGGTTGTGGTACGGCGGCCCAATGTTCCGTTATGAACGTCCTCAAGCTGGTCGTCAGCGCCAGTTTCACCAGATCGGTGTTGAATTCCTCGGGGCCAGCAGTCCGCGGAGCGATGCTGAGGTGATCGCCCTGGCTTGGGATCTGCTCTCTGCTTTAGGGATTCAAGGCCTCAAGCTCGAAATCAACAGCCTCGGCACTCCTGAGGATCGACAGCGCTTTCGCTCTGAGCTGGTGGGTTGGCTCGAGGAGCGCGTTGAACAGTTAGATCCAGACTCCCAGGAGCGTCTCACGACGAACCCTCTGCGCATTCTGGACAGCAAAGACAAGGGCACCCAGCGGCTATTGAACGAGGCTCCCACGTTGTTAGGAGCCCTAAGCGAGGAGAGTGCCCATCGCTTTGATGAGGTGCGCGCCCTGCTGACGGCGCTGCAGATTCCCTATCAACTCAATCCCCGCTTGGTGCGCGGCCTTGATTACTACGGCCACACCGCGTTTGAAATCACGAGCGATCAACTCGGCGCCCAGGCCACGGTCTGCGGCGGTGGTCGTTACGACGGTCTGATTCAGCAATTGGGTGGCCCAGCCACGTCCGCGATCGGCTGGGCTTTAGGGATGGAGCGTCTGTTGCTGGTGATCGACGCGGCTGCGCAAGCCGATCCCGAGGGACCTGCGGCCAGGCTCACAGCAACGCCAGCACCGCTGGTGTATTTGATTAATCGCGGAGCGCAGGCTGAACCAAAAGCGTTGACCTTGGCCCGGAAATTACGGGGGGCAGGTCTTGCTGTTGAGCTGGATGGCTCGAGTGCGGCGTTCGGCAAGCAGTTCAAGCGTGCCGATCGCTCAGGGGCGCCATGGGCTGTGGTGCTTGGCGATGAAGAGGCTCTGGCAGGCCAGTTACGGCTGAAGCCCTTGCGGGGTGAGGGTGAGGAACAGCAACTCACTTGGGAGGATGCCCTGTCTTACCTCACGAAACAGCGATAACCTGCCGAAATCAAAGCTGGCGCCAACGTTTCTCCGATGAGCAGCAATCACTCCATACGATCGATTTGCTGTATCGGCGCTGGCTATGTGGGTGGCCCCACCATGGCTGTGATCGCCGATCGCTGTCCGGAGGTGAAGGTCACGGTTGTGGATATCAATCAAGCTCGAATCGATGCTTGGAACCATCGCGATCTCTCCAAATTGCCGGTCTATGAGCCAGGCCTGGATGCGGTGGTGGAGAGGGCGCGCGGCCGCAATTTGTTTTTCTCCACGGAGGTGGAGGAAACGATTGCGGCTGCAGACATGGTGTTCATCTCGGTGAACACACCCACCAAGACCAGGGGGCTGGGAGCTGGTCAGGCCAGTGATCTTCGCTGGGTGGAAGCCTGCGCTCGCACTGTGGCTAAAGCAGCTGTAGGCCATACGGTTGTGGTTGAGAAAAGCACCCTTCCGGTTCGAACGGCTGAAGCGGTCAAGGCGATTTTGGGGTCCGTTGATTCATCCCCGGATCTGAAAACCTTTTCGGTGCTCTCCAATCCTGAGTTTCTGGCAGAGGGGACGGCCATTCGCGATCTTGCGAATCCTGATCGCGTGTTGATCGGTGGGGAGAATGCCGAAGCGATCGATGCTTTGGCGGAGATCTACAGCAAGTGGGTGCCTGAAGAGAAGATTCTGCGCACCAATTTGTGGAGCAGCGAGCTGTCCAAGCTCACCGCCAATGCCTTTCTGGCGCAGAGAATTAGCTCGATTAACTCTGTGGCGGCCTTGTGCGAGGCCACCGGTGCGGATGTGCGCGAGGTAGCGAAAGCGATCGGCACCGATACCCGGATTGGACCCAAATTTCTCAGTGCAGGCCCTGGTTTTGGGGGTAGCTGTTTTCAAAAAGACATCCTGAATTTGGTGTACCTCTGCCGTCACTTCGGTTTGCCTGATGTGGCCGACTATTGGGAGAGCGTGGTTCTTCTCAATACTTGGCAACAGCACCGCATTGCCCGCTTGGTGGTTCAGAAATTGTTTGGCACGGTTACGGGCAAGCGCCTGGCCATTTTGGGCTTTGCGTTTAAGGCGGATACCAATGACACGCGGGAGGCTCCAGCGATCCGAATTTGCAGTGACCTTCTTGAAGAGGGGGCCCAACTGGCCATTCATGACCCGAAGGTGGATCCGGAACAGATCAGCCGCGATTTAAAACTGATCGCGAGCCTCGCTCCGGAGGCTGATGCCGGGCCGACTCGTGGGGCCTTGAGTGGGGAAGCAACCTGGTGGCCGAGCCTCGATGTGGCCTCAGCGCTGCGGGGTGCTGATGCAGTGCTGATCCTCACGGAGTGGCAGCAGTATCGGGAGCTGGATTGGGCAACACTTGCGCCTCTGATGCGCAAACCAGCGTGGGTGTTTGATGCCCGTGGGGTTGTTGACTCGAAACAAGTTGAGTCTGCAGGTCTGAATGTCTGGCGTGTCGGAGAGGGCGACGCGTGAGCCAGTTGTCTTCACGGCCGATTCTGGTCACAGGAGCTGCAGGGTTTATCGGAGCCGCGTTGAGCGAGCGACTCCTCCAACGGGGCGATCGTGTGATCGGTATTGACAATCTCAATGATTACTACGACCCAGCTCTAAAGCAGGCACGCCTTGCTCGCATCGAGACGCTGGCCGCACCAATGGCTGGAGCTTGGAGATTCCAGCGCATGGCCTTGGAGGACGGTGATGCCTTGCTCAAGCTGTTTGCGGCTGAGAGACCGCGCGTGGTGGTGAATCTTGCAGCTCAGGCGGGTGTTCGCTATTCGTTGGAAAATCCAGCTGCCTACATCCAGAGCAACCTGGTGGGTTTTGGCCACATCCTTGAAGGCTGTCGTCACCACGGCGTTGAGAATTTGGTCTATGCCTCCAGCAGCTCGGTATATGGCGGAAACCGCAATTTGCCGTTCCACGAACAGCAAGCCGTGAATCACCCCGTGAGTCTTTATGCGGCCAGCAAGAAAGCGAATGAGTTGATGGCGCACACCTACAGCCACCTGTATGGGGTGCCAGCCACTGGCCTGCGCTTTTTTACGGTCTATGGCCCATGGGGCAGACCGGATATGGCTCCAATGTTGTTTGCTAAAGCGATCTTGGCTGGTAAGCCGATCAAGGTGTTCAATCACGGCAAAATGCAGCGTGATTTCACCTTCATCGACGACATCGTGGAGGGCGTGATCCGCTGTTGCGATCAGCCAGCTACGTCGAATCTCGACTTTGATCCGATGCAGCCTGACCCGGCGACGGCTGCTGCACCCCATCGCGTGTTCAATATCGGCAACAGTCAGCCCACCGAACTGCTCCGTTTCATTGAGGTGATGGAGCAGGCGTTGGGCAGGGAAGCAATCAAGGATTTTCAGCCGATGCAGCCTGGTGATGTGGTTGCCACTGCTGCAAACACGGAGGCTTTAGAGGCCTGGGTTGGCTTTAAGCCTGCGACCCCGATCGAAGAAGGCATCCAACAGTTTGCTGATTGGTATCAGCATTTTTATCAACCGTAGAAACGTTTCCCATCCACCCGTTTTTGTTGGTGCCTGCGGGCTTGCTTTCGGGTGTATTCGCTCACGGTTGGATTGGCCACGCTCGGGTCAACATGGGCTACCTGCTCCCAGAGATGCTGGGGCGCCCAGCGCACCGTGTATTGATCAGGGGAATGTTTGGTGATGTGGCACCAATGGTTGCTGCCGCATTGTTCGCAGAACAACTCTTCAAGCCATTCGTTGCTCAATACAAACACTGGATAAGCATGAATCACGAGTCGCGCGGTTTTGGCAGCCATGCCGCGTTGCTGCAGTGCTTCTGCGCTTAATAAATGCAAAAAATATTTCTTTCCGTTCCCACGCAGGATTTGGTCCTGGTGCATCGGGCAAACGAGTTGTCTCCCTTTTGGTCGCCTTTTGCGAGGCGATGGCTTTGTCTGAGACTGATTCACAGAACAGGACACGCAGTAACACCCTTTCCGTAACTGTTATCAGCGTACGGTTTCAATCGCTCTTAAAAGGTTCAAATAGTCCGAACTTGGATCAAGGACCCACCCTATGCACGATCGGAATCAAACCTCATGTTTCGCGACTTCGTTATGCCTTGACAATTGGACTGCAATAAAAAATCCCATCTATAGCAACGCTACATATGGGAAGGGTTTCAAAAGAATTTGAGGTGAGACGTGGTTAAGCAGAACCAACGCCTACGTACGAACCGTAGAAGAAGAGGCCCACGACGAAAAGTACAGCCATTCCTCCCGCTGTAGCAACGAGCCACAAGGGAAGGGTTCCTTCAGTCCAGCGAGACTTCCAGGCAACTGCTGGTCGGCCGTCGGGAAGACGATCTGGAATGCGACCGTCGGGGAGATTGGATTTCTTGCCGCTCATGATTCAGGCCTTCAGTTGAAGAAGTAGCTGGAGAAAAGGATTCCAGTGGTGAAAACAATCAGCAGTCCTAAATAAAGACTGGTACGGTTCAGTTCAACCGGAAGATTGTTGGGGTTTTGATTGCGCTCCATGGAGATCTCGTTGGGTAGTTAGCGGCGAATAAACTGCATCGCAGCTAGGGCACCCAAGAAGAAAACTGTGGGAACACCCAAGGTGTGCAAAGCGAGCCAACGCACCGTAAAAATTGGGTAATTGCGAGGCGTTGAGGTGGCGGGAGTCTGTGTCATGGCTTATTTCAAGCGCAGGTCGAGATCAGATTTGCCCTCAAAACGCTGGCTCACAACTGGAGCCTTGCTTTCAGAGGCCTGAAAATAAGCATCTGGACGAGGTGTGCCGAAGGCGTCGTAAGCGAGACCTGTAGACACAAAAAGGAACCCAGCCAAGAAAATTGATGGCAAGGTGATCGCATGAATCACCCAGTAACGAATACTGGTGATGATTTCAAAAAACGGGCGTTCCCCGGTGGAGCCGGCAGCCATAGCGTCGGGCGTATCAGCTAATTGATCTTAGGGCAGCTGCCCCGAACTCGCGCTGCTCACAACGCACTGGTTACAGAGCGTTGTGAGCAGAACGAAATCACGTTGGATTAACTCGTCGCCGACCAGCGCAAGAGGTTGCCTCTCTCGCCGAGAAGGAAGGCGTGCAGTTGATTGCCGCTGCGGTCAAACACGAAACGGTTGAAATTCGTTGGGGTCTGATTCGCTTCGGGATCCCGTTCCCAGCTGTCGCCGTTGTCACGACTCACCAGCAAAGTCCCATTGCCACCGCCGGCCCAAATGGCACCGTCATCGGACCAGGCCATATCCATATAGCCGTAACCATTGGTGATCGGGATGATCGCCTTGCCCCAGTTCTCGTTGTCAATGGCGTCTTCGTTAAAGCGAATCTGAGCGCCTCGAGCCACCATCCACAACTTTCCGTCAGGTTGGTAGCCGATGCTTTGCAGGCGCTGACTGCTCACGCGTTGGTGCACTTGCCAGATGTCTTGACCCGGAGCCCATCCGGCATAGAAGTTGCCGAGGCTGCTCACGCTTACATATCCGCCTTCTGGTCCGCGGCGCAAATCGCGAATCGCACCTGCTGCGTCACTCACCTCCGCTTCCCAGCTTCCGCCTCCGTCACTGGTGCGATACACCGCGCCAACATTGGTAGCCAGTTCGGCTGTGTTCGGTCCAAGAGCGGTAATCAGGTAGGGCTCTCCTGGCAGCTTGGTGTCAAGAAAGAGCCGGGTCCAATTATTGCCACCATCGGTGGTGTGCATCAGCAAGCCAGGCTGACCGGCAATCCAGCCATCGTCGCCGTCGAAGGCGATGCTGATTAAGCGAAAATTCTCTTCCTCTGGAAGATCAAGACTGCGCTCATTCCAATTGGCGCCGCCATCATTGGTTTCAAGAATCAGTCTGTTACTTCCCACAAGGAAGCCATGGTCGGCACTTGTGAAGGCCACATCCAAAGGATTGCCCTTGGTGTTGAGGTCAATGGCTTGCCAAGGGCTGGATTGTGCCATTGGCAAACGCGTGGTGACACATCCGCCAAGGCCGAGGCCAATGCAGGCCACTAAAAAAAGATTAAAGAGAGGGGTAAGCAGTTGCTTCATTGGGATAAGAGGTGGTCTCAGCGCAGTGAATAAAGGGAGAGGAAGAAAGCAAAGCCGAGGGCGAGGCCGCCAAAAATCAGCACATTTTTTTGCCCGGGAGTGAGGCGGTTAACGCCAAGACCGAAATTAAGGTTTTCCTCAAATCCACTCGCTTTGGAGCGAGGTCCAATGTCGGTGAAGGCTCCCACCCTGCTGCGGCAGACCGGACAACGGAATCCGATGGGGTCGAGATCTTCAAAAGCGGTGCCCACAACGATGCCCAGCTTCTTGACACCTTCATTGGGGTCGTAAACGTATCCACAGCTTCGGCATTCGAACCGGTGCGTGCGTGGATCAGACGTCTCATTGTCTGCGCTGGTACTTGCCACATCTTCGATGGCTGCTTCGGCTTCGATGGCTTCGGCCGCGATTAACTCCTCTGCGAGGGGTTCCACTTCGGCGGGAACTTCAGCGGGAACTTCCGCTGCTGGGCTGATCTCGTCGCTCACCGCTCCTCCTCAAGGTGACAAGACTCTATCGGCGTTGGGCCTTTCAACGGGCCTTTCAACGACAGAGGTGGTCTGCGAATGCCAGACTGGGCTTCATACAGGGGGCTGCCTTGATGTTTGTGCTGCCGGGGTATGACGCATTTCTGGGATTTCTGCTGATTGCAGCAGCTGTACCGGTCTTGGCGTTAGTGACCAACAAGCTTTTGGCTCCTCGCAGTCAGTCCGGAGAGCGGGAGCTCACCTACGAATCCGGGATGGAGCCGATCGGTGGAGCTTGGATTCAATTCAATATTCGCTACTACATGTTTGCGCTCGTCTTCGTCATCTTTGATGTCGAGACGGTCTTTCTTTATCCCTGGGCTGTTGCCTTCCATCGCTTGGGTTTATTGGCATTCATCGAAGCTCTCGTTTTTATTACCATTCTTCTTGTGGCATTGGCCTATGCATGGCGCAAAGGCGCCCTCGAGTGGAGCTGATTGATGACCGACCCCATCACCATGACCTCAACCGGCGATAGCCCTTCGATCCAATCCCTTCGCGATCTTCGTGAAGCGAGTTGTGGGCCGGTTGGTGGTGCTGCAGAGGGTTCGCCCACTGTCACGAACGATCTGAGTGAAAACGTCATCCTGACGAGCTTGGATGACCTACACAACTGGGCTCGTCTCAGCAGCCTTTGGCCGTTGCTATACGGGACGGCCTGTTGTTTTATCGAGTTTGCCGCTCTCCTCGGCTCGCGCTTTGACTTTGATCGCTTCGGACTTGTGCCTCGCAGCTCGCCTAGGCAAGCCGATCTTTTAATCGTTGCTGGCACGGTCACGATGAAAATGGGTCCGGCGTTGGTGCGTCTCTATGAGCAGATGCCAGAACCTAAATATGTCATCGCGATGGGAGCCTGCACCATTACTGGTGGCATGTTCAGCGCTGACTCCACAACCGCTGTTCGTGGCGTGGATAAATTGATTCCGGTGGATCTTTATCTTCCCGGATGTCCGCCGCGTCCTGAAGCGATTTTTGATGCGGTGATCAAGCTTCGTAAGAAGGTTGGTAATGAGTCGGTCAGTGACCGCCGCCAGCTCAAGCAAACCCACCGCTATTGCACCGTCGATCACGCCATGGTTCCCGTTGAACCGATCGTGACGGGCGCCTACCTGCGCGCTGAAACTCAGGTTGCAGCCCTGGCCCCTGGAGCAGGGGTCCCCATGGCTGCACCAGCGCAAACTGAGTCCGCTGAGCCCGTCTCCTCAGGTACGCCGTCATGAGTCCTAACTCTCCCGAGAAGCAGTCGACTGCTGATGTCCCTGTAGCTGCGTCTCCTCAGCCGGGGCCCGTGAGCCAGTGGCTGAACCAGCAAGGCTTCGATCACGATGCCTTGGATGCCGACCATCTTGGTGTCGAGCAAATCGGGGTTGAAGCTCTCTTTCTGCAAGTGATCGCTGCTGCCTTGAAAAGCAATGGTTTCGACTATTTGCAATGTCAGGGCGGATATGACGAGGGCCCCGGCGAGCGGCTCGTTTGCTTTTATCAGTTTGTGGCGATGGCTGAGTTCATCGACGGAAAGAGAGACACGCTGCGTGAAGTGCGTCTCAAGGTGTTCTTGTCTCGGGAAGGGGAGCCCAGTCTTCCCAGCCTGTATGGGCTCTTCCGTGGTGCGGATTGGCAGGAGCGTGAAACCTTTGACATGTTCGGTATCCACTTCGAAGGTCATCCCCATCCCAAGCGGTTACTGATGCCTGAGGACTGGACGGGCTGGCCGCTTCGCAAGGACTATGTGCAGCCAGACTTTTATGAAATGCAAGACGCTTATTAATTCAAGCGTTTTGATTGTCTCGCTTATGCCGCCTGTAAAAGCGCATCACAGCTAAAGCAAGGCTGCGCGGATCGTGGCGGAGCGTCGCAGTGGGCCGACTCCCTTGAAGTGGGGCTTGCATGACGTCAAAGCCTTCTTGTTGCAATTGCCTGCTGTCGCAGATCACTGGTTCTGCCCCTAACTTTCGATAGTGAGAGACAAGGGCAGACTCCCTGATTGGTTCCTGGGCCAGCACGCAGTCGAACAAGCGTTTGCTCACCCCGAGCGAAGCCAATTGCGCTTCGATGGCGCGAAGGTGACCACTCACATCCAACCCATCCGTTTCGCCTGGTTGGGTCATCAGGTTGCAGATATAGAGCCTGGGCGCGCGGCTGCGTTGAATGGCAGTGACCAATTCAGGCACCAGCAAGTTCGGGAGAAGGGAGGTGTACAGGCTTCCTGGCCCCAGCAAAATTAAATCGGCATTGGCAATGGCTTCCAGTGCTCTGGGTAAAGCCGGTGGCTTCTCAGGCAGGCATCCCATCCGCACAATCGGGCTGCGTGCTTTGCCGATCGCCGATTCCCCTTCAATCCTGGTGCCATCTTCCAGTTCAGCCCAGAGACGGACGTCGGCGTTGGTGGCAGGAACCACTTGGCCTTGAACCGCTAGGACGCGACTGGAGGCTGTGATCGCTGTTTCTAGGCTCCCCGTAATCGCGCTGAGGGCGGAAAGAAAAAGATTGCCAAAGCTGTGGCCTTCTAGGCCGCTGCCTGCTGAGAAGCGGTATTGGAACAGACGGGTGAGTAAGGGCTCTTCCGTGGAGAGCGCGGCAAGACAGTTGCGGATGTCGCCTGGAGGCAACACGCCAAGTTCGCGACGCAGCACTCCGCTACTGCCTCCGTCATCGGCAACGGTCACGATCGCGGTGATGTGGCTGCTGTAGCGCTTCAGTCCACTTAGCAACGTTGATAGGCCTGTCCCACCCCCAATCGCGACAATGCTGGGGCCTCGATTGAGGCGACTTTTTGCACGCAGCGCATCCACTAACACCGTGTCTTTTTCCGGCGCTAGAGCCTGTTGGATCGAGCCAAAGCTCTGGCTTTGGCCCCAGAGCAGCAGTCCAACCCCCAGCAGCAGAACGAGTGGACCCGTGATCGCCCCAGGCAACACTCTCGTGATCCAACCGAGAGCTTCTTGAATGGCCCAGAGCATCCAATAGATCGGTTGCAGATCGGCCCAGACGGCAGCCCCTAACAGGGCTAAGACCAATCCGATTCCCGAGGTAAACAGCCATCGCTTCACGACCAGTCCGGGTCGCAACCAGCTCATTGCCCTGCGGGAGCGCAGCATCAAATCTCGCTGCCGTTCCGCCTGCATGGCTCGGAGTCGTTGACGATTTCCGCGGCGTGGAGGGCTGGTCAAAAGGGCTCGGGTGCGATGGCGTCAAATCCACCGAATTAGCTGAACTGTACGGAAGTTGAATCTGATCACCAACCTTTTGCGGCAATCCAGGCAGGATGAATCAACTTTCAGTCATCAGCCCTTTGGTTAACGCGCGGGAGTCATCGTTCAAACCCGTTGTTGAGATGAGAGGTCTCACGATGCAATGGGGCTCCCATCCGGTGCTGGACGGGGTGAATCTATTGATGAAACCCGGAGAGCGAATAGCAGTTGTGGGGCCTTCAGGAGCGGGAAAATCCACGGTCTTGCGTTTGTTGGCTGGTTTGCAACTGCCCACCGCTGGCGAATTGAGGTTGTTTGATGAGCCTCAGCCTTACCTGCGCCTCGATCAGCGCCTTCCTCCGGATGTTCGGCTTGTGTTCCAAAACCCAGCACTGCTGGCGTCCTTAACGGTGGAGGAAAACGTTGGCTTTCTCTTGAACCGGCTCGGACGGATGGGTCCGGCCCAGGTTCGAGATCGTGTCATGGCCTGCTTGGAAGCCGTGGGCCTTTATGAAGTCGCCGATCAATATCCTGGGCAGCTCAGCGGAGGGATGCAGAAGCGAGTGAGCTTTGCTCGCGCCTTGATTGACGATCCAGATCGAGATGAAGCTGCGATGCCTCTTTTGTTATATGACGAGCCCACAGCAGGCCTGGACCCAGTCGCCGCCACGAGGATTGAAGACTTGATTGTGAAAACCACCACCGTGGCTCAGGGGTGTTCGGTGGTGGTTAGTCATGTGAGTAGCACCATTGAACGCACGGCGGAGCGCATCGTGATGCTGTACGGCGGCCGGTTCCAATGGGACGGAACAGTGGACGATTACCGAACAACGGATAATCCCTACGTTGTTCAGTTCAGGACGGGTAACCTGCGCGGACCGATGCAGCCTGCTGAGCACTGAATTATGCGTAGGAGCGTCCGTGAGGGGATTGTTGGTTTTTCTGTGATTGCTGCTTTGGTTGCCTTTGCAGGCACCATGCTTTGGCTCCGGGGTGAGCGCGTCTTGTCGAAGACCTGGAGCGTGACCGCTGATTTCCAGGATGCAGGGGGATTGGCAGTTCGTTCACCGGTGACCTACCGGGGAATCATGGTGGGCAATGTTACGGACATCAAGGTGACGCCCCAAGCGGTGAAGGTGTCGATCGAGATTTCTCAGGATGATCTTCAGTTATCGCTGCCTGTTAAAGCCACTGTGGCTTCGGCATCGCTGTTGGGTGGCGATTCTCAGGTGGCCCTAAGCAGTCTTGGCCCGCCGCTCAAGAAGAATGCCCCGATGCCCAAATCTCAACGCTGTAAGGGCCAAGTTGTTCTTTGTGATGGAGCAACGATTCAAGGCAGCGAAGCCCCCAGCATCGCAACCATTACCAACTCCCTTCAAGAGATTTTGGAACAGGTGAAGAAAGAACAGTTGGTTCCCAGGTTGGTTGGATCGACCCAACAATTCGATGCCACGTTGACTGATATTCAAAAACTATCCACTCAATTAAGCGTTGATTTGGCAAGGGCTGCGCCCATGATCTCGAACCTGAACGAAGCAACGGCTCAGGCCGCTAGTGCCAGTCGTCATATCAATAACGTTGTAAGCGCTTTCGACACGCCTACAACGATTACCGACCTCAAGCAAACGGTGAGTAATGCACGCTCGTTGACGGAAACCTTTGATGAGGTGGGTGGTGACGTTGAAAAACTCACAGCAGACCCCCAATTCATGGCGGCTGTGCGCAGCGTCACGATTGGTTTAGGACAGTTTTTCAACGAGCTATATCCCGCCAGCACCTCGGATGTCGCCAAGCCTTAAACCGCATTGATTTAAACCGAGTTCAGAGCATCCATGGCAACTGCGGCAATTGCCTGATCGCTCGCTTTTGGGAGCTGAACATATTTGCCTCCAGCGGCTTCGGCGAGATCTTTTCCCATACCGCTACCGATAAATTTGCGCTCGGTGTCGATCACCAGCAGCTTGAGTCCGAGCATTCGATAGCGGCTGGCCACATCCAGCACTTCTTGCTTTAAGTCGGGCTTTTCCTCTCCCTCCAGCACGGGTTGCCCAAGGGAGGTGCTGAGAGGAACATTGCCCCTACCATCCGTGATCGCGACCACTACCACTTGGCCGAGATCACCTGTTGCTAAGGCGTTGGCACCAACCCGTGCGGCTTGGGTGAGGCCGTGGGCCAGCGGTGAGCCACCGCCGCAGGGCATGGATTCCAGGCGTCGACGTGCGGCTGTAATCGAGCGGGTGGGGGGCAGGAGCACTTCCGCTTGGTCCCCTCGGAAGGGGATGAGTGCCACCTCGTCTCGATTTTCATAGGCCTCGGTGAGGAGTCGAATCACGGCACCTTTGGCGCTCTGCATCCGATTCAGAGCCATCGAACCACTGGCATCCACCAGAAAGATCACCAGGGCACCGGCCTGGCGTTGCAGCAGCTTGGCGCGGAGGTCTGATTCTTCAACGATGACGACGCGATCAGGCTGACGCGCTCGGCGCGCCTTTTGATAAGGAGCTGCAGCGCGCAGGGTGGCGTCAACGGCGATGCGGCGCACTGGGCCGCGGGGCAGCATCGGTTTTACATAGCGGCCGCGGCTGTCACTGAGGACGACGGAGCGGCTGCCGCTGTTGCCGCTTTTGCTCTTGGCAGCGTTGAAAAGCAGCAGATCGGGATCAATCGCCACGGCCTCTGGATCGAGCATGAATTCTTCCGGCACCGACGGTGGTGCCTGCTCCTCAGGGGAGTCGTCGTCATCTTCATTGTCATCCTGATCACTGTTGTCGTCACTGTCCTGCTCCTCGCTGTCCTGCTCTTCCTCGTCCCCTGAGCCCTCAGGTGGTGGCGGTGGCTCTTGGTCTTGGGGTGGCTGTTGTTCCTGGGGTGGCGGCGGCTCCATCTGTTGATCAGGTGGCGGCATTTGCGACGCGCGTGGGGCGATCACCAACGCAACGGCCACTTGCAAGTCTTCGGCTTCCACCTGGTCGCGCCCGCTGAGGGCGGCATGGGCTTTGGCGGCACGCACGGCATAGAGCTCGGAACGATGCCCTTCCACGCCACCGCGAATCGCCTCTGTCACCAGATATTCGATCTGTTCGCTGCTGACCTTCACATCCGGTAGCCACTGCCGCGCCAAGAGCAGTTGGGTGGCGAGCGCGTCGGTTTCTTCGCTCCATTGCTCTGAGAAGCTCCGGCTGCACTGACCGTGGGCCAGCACCGCGTTGGTGATCTCTACTCGTTGCTCAGTGCTAACGATTTGATTGGCGGACAAGACGATCGCAAAGCGATCCAACAGGTGATCTCTGATGGCCCCTTCTTCAGGGTTATAAGTGGCAATCAGCAGTGGCCGGCAGGGGTGGCTCAGGCTGAGCCCCTCCCGTTCCACCTGGTTTTCGCCGCTGCCAACGGCGGCGAGTAGAAGATTGATGATCCCGTCGTCGAGCAGGTTCAGCTCATCCACGTAGAGCACACCGCGGTGTGCTTCCGCCAGCAATCCCGGCTGGAAAATGGCGGAACCACCGGCCAAGGAGGCGGTGACATCAACGGAGCCCACCAGGCGGTCTTCCGTAACGCCAAGGGGGATCTGGATGAACGGGGCTGGAATCACTGTTGTGGGTGGATTTTGCTGCCGTTCGCCCCAATCCTGGGCATCTTGTGGATCGAGGTTGCGTCCCGGCAGCTTGGTCTCTCCAGCCGCTTCAAGGTCAACGATGTCGATGGGAGGAAGCAGGGCATGCAATCCTCGAGCCAGCACCGACTTTCCTGTTCCACGCCCGCCAGCAATGATCACGCCGCCTAAGCCTGGATCCACTGCTGCCAGAAGCAGAGCCAGCTTGAGGGTGCCGTGGCCGGTGATCGCCGCCAACGGAAATGCACGGCTGGCTTGATCCAGCGAAGCTGTACTGATGACTCCGTTTGATGTCACCCCGCTTGCAACCATGGATGCGCCTTGACTCCACCTGTGAGAAACAGTCTCGCTGATCAGAGCTACAGCCTTGCTGTGGCCCTTGGCGCCAATCAGGCCAGTCCTGCTGGCTCGCCGCTGCAGACCCTGACGGCCGTAAGGCCTTTGCTTGAGGGTGTGATGCGCAGCTGGGCCCAGTCGATGGAAGGGAGCAACCCAGGGACAAGGACTCCGCACTGCAACTCTTCAGCACTGACGTTGTCTTGGTCTCCGTTGCAGCAGACCGCACCTGTGGGTGGACCGATCGATCAGCCCTCCTATCTCAATGCCGTTCTGCTGGTGAAGGGGATGGACGTTAAACCTGCGTCGACCACTGCATTGCATTTGCTGGATGCACTTCAACAGTTGGAGCAATCGTTCGGGCGCAACCGCTCTCAAGAAGAACGCTGGGGTCCTCGGCCATTAGACCTTGATCTGTTGTTTTGGGGCGAGTTGCGTTTGGATCACCCGCGTTTAACGCTGCCCCACCCCCGCTTGCATTTGCGCTGTTTTGTGATGGAGCCACTGCTGGCGGCCATGCAGAACTCAACGCCCTGGCTGAGCTGATCGCACGCCTGTGGACCTGAACCCGCCATGCTGGTTTTAACGATTGCTCGACCTGCATGGCCCCGCTGCCCGCGCCTGAGCCCTCCATGTGTTTGGAGACCCTCGAGACCATGGATGCGCGCAAGATTCGTTTCGAGCGCAATCGCATCCGCTTGCCGATGGGGGTGGAAGGAACGTTTGGAATCATTCGCCACCCCGGGGCTTCATTGGCGGTTCCGATCAACGCTGACGGCCAGGTGGTGATTTTGCGCCAATACCGTTTTGCAGTGCAGGCACGTCTCCTTGAGTTTCCAGCGGGCACCCTTGAAGAGGGTGAAGATCCTTTGGAATCGATGCAGCGCGAGCTTGGGGAAGAAGCTGGATACAGCGCTGCCCGTTGGGATTCGCTCGGACCGATGTTGCCTTGTCCTGGCTACTCGGACGAAGTGATTCATTGCTTTCTGGCGCGGGACCTCACGCGTTTGGAGCATCCACCCGCTGGCGATGACGATGAGGATCTTGAGGTGATCCTGATGAGTCCGTCCGAACTGGATGCCCGCCTTGCGTCCGGTGATGAGTGGCTGGATGGCAAAAGCGTCACCGCCTGGTTCCGTGCCAAGCAACTGCTGGGTCTCTGATGGCAGCGTCTCGCGTTCTGTTTTGGCATCGCCGCGACCTGCGCTTGGCCGACAATCTCGGTCTGCAGGCGGCTGTGGAGATCAGCCCTGCGGTGACGGGCGTGTATGTGCTGGATCCAGCGCTGATCCACCCTCCTGAGTCGTTGCCACCCATGGCTCCGGCCCGCCTTTGGTTCTTGGTGGAAACCCTGCGCGAACTCCAGCAGCGTTGGAGTGAAGCTGGGAGTCGTTTGCTTGTGGTGGCTGGCGACCCGGTGCAGGTGTTGCCGCGATTGGCGTCGCTGCTGGAGGTGCCGGCGGTGGTGTGGAGCCGTGATGTTGAGCCTTATGCACGGGAACGCGACCGTCAGGTGGCCAAAGCCCTGCAAGCTGATGGGCGCAAGGTTTTGGTGGACTGGGATCA
>ERZ802822.618-NODE-618-length-24266-cov-21.027616_pt1 | contig 24266 bp, 12 predicted proteins | sample MGYA00345649_ERZ802822 | MGnify/ENA primary metagenome ERZ802822 (study PRJEB30503, sample SAMEA104212359) | marine metagenome | biome: Westerlies Biome; feature: [SRF] surface water layer (ENVO:00010504) within the epipelagic zone...; material: water...
CATCTAAATCGTCTGCAGCTTGACCGCCTTTGGCAAGAATTCTTATATTTTCTTGAAACTTTGTGAAAGAGAATCTTATAACGGCTGAAGTAAGATCAGGAGTAGATTTAATATCTATAACAGGAAGAATGGCAGAAATTCCTGATTTAATATAATCGTCCTGCATATCATCTGAATAGGTTACACTTTTTGCTGCAGTAACATTATCCATAACAGCCCATATGAAATTATTATCTGTTATATCAACCTTTGAAGATGTTCTTGTATATTCTTTTTCAATTTCTTCACTAATAGCTTTGAAGTAATCTTGAGTTAAGTCAGTTGATGATTTAATTTCATTGATAGCATTTTGTAAGGAGAAAGCAAAAACTGTTAGTCTATTTCCTAATACATAAAGATAATCATTAACACCGCCATCACCCATATTAGCAACAGGGTCAAAAGTAAAAATATCTATATTAGGGTCTATACCAAGTGCAGCATTCACATTAGAGGCATCCGTCATAAAAGCTGCAACTGATGTTACAGGAGTTATCGTCTTAAAGTCTGTATGACCAGAGAGTTTGTGCGTGATTAATAAATTATCTAAAAGAGCTTGGGAATCTAAATCAGTTCCACCGATGGATACCAAATTACCATTGGCGTAACGAATGGTAAATTTACCGTCATTATCAGAAGTAGTTGAATTTTCATTTGAATCACAGGTCCAACTCTCATCCTCATCAATACAGACTTCAGCTCCTGAAATATATCCATCTACAACTACTCCATCAGTATTTCTATAGCCTTCAACAGTAACTGATGCTGATCCTGATCCACCCTCACCAGTACAAGAAATTGAAAAGCTATTATTACCTACTATAGAAATGGTTACTGCTTCTGAACCAGAAGTACCTGTTTGAGTGGTCCAACTAGCAGAACAAGAAATGGCATTAGTTGATGACCAAGTAAGAGTTGAGGTATTTGTTAAAAGAACTGAGGTAGGATCGGCTGATAAATTAACTGTTGGAACTGGGGTTGTAGGTGGACTGCCACCGCCTCCACCACCACAGGAAGCTACAAATAAAATACTAAAAGTTATTGATAGTATTTTTTTCATTTAATTTAATGTAATTTTTTCTATAAATATAGTCTCATAAATATTCAAAAATAACAAAAACAATTAGGTTATCAAAAGTGATAAATGGAAGAATTGGAACCGCTCAATATAGCTTGCCATATAGGCTTATGAGCAATAAACGTATTCCAAAAAATAGATTGGTGGAGCTAGGCGGGATCGAACCGCCGACCTCTTGCGTGCCACGCAAGCGCTCTCCCATCTGAGCTATAGCCCCAAATTCAGTGATCTAGTATATGTTAATGGTTACTATTATATAACTAATTATATTCCATAAAAAAAGAGGACCTAAGCCCTCTTTTTTTAATATTAAAGTTATTAAAACTTAACAACAAGAGATGTTGTAACACTTCTTCCAATGAATCGTAAGGATCTCTCAGTTTGATAACGACTCTCTGAACCATCATGATCAAGGGGATTGCTTACTCTGGTTGTGAAAGTAATATTATCTTTTGGAGTCCAAGCGAATCCAATAATATCAGTAAAGTATCCATCATACTGAGTCATAGCTTGGCCAGAAGCACCGATATATCTATCAGCTCTTATATCTGTTTGCTGTTTGTTTATATAACCACCGTCTACGAAGTCCATTTTATAGTAAGTGTAGTAGTTGTCATAAGCCCAAGCAATTGTTAAGTCATGTGTCCATTCAGGATCAGACGCCCAACCAGTTTTATCTACTAAATCAGCTGGATCACCAGAATCAGCTTGGTTTCTTTTATCTTGCTGCATGCCTCTCCAAGCAACTGAGAAATTACCGTATTCAGTATCTTTGTCCCAATTTGCTCTGTATATATATGTAGCAAAATCTATAACACCTGAATTTCCAGCACCTACTTCAAATGATTGAACTTGTCCATCAGGTCCTCTACTAAAACTACCGCAGAAATTGTTTGGATAGGAAGCAGCATCATAACAAGCTTCCATGAAATCTATAAGTGAGAACGTAGTTACATAATCTTTTAGTAAAATTTCAATATAATCTGCTGAGAAACTGAAATTACCATATGGTTCTAAGAAAGCGTTATTAGGTGTATAAACTATACCAACAGAAGAAGTATCACCAGCCTCATCAAGTAACCTAGCATTTCCCCCTGAATACCCTTGAACTGTTCCACCAGCAACAAAACTTGTAAAGCTAGTTGTATCAATACCTGCAGTTGCACAGTTTGCTGCCCTATTAGTTGGAAAATCACCATCGGCAACATATCTTGAATCACAAGGATCAGCAGCTTGTTGGAAAGATGGATTTTGAGGACCGTATAAATCTCCTAAATTAGGGGATTTAGTAGTAGTTTGTTCAGAAGCTCTGATTGCTACTTCATCTGTAACTCTCCAGAATAAACTTAATGCATCAACGTCATATGCATTAGTTCTTAAAGAATTTGTATTTTCAAGCTCTCTATAACCATAGTCAATACGAACATCTTTAGCAAAAGGCATATCTGAAAGAATAGGAATAGATAGCTCTAGGTATTCACTATCTAAATCAAAAGAACCAGAAGTACCTCGTGTTTGAGATCCTCTTATAGCAACGCTCAGTAGTGCAAATTGATCAGCATCGTATCTTGCTTCCTCTTTTCTTCTATCAAAGCCTACTACAAACTCAATTGGCCCCGCAGGTAATTCATAAGCAACACCAGATATTGAACCAAAAACAGAATTTTGATTTAATTGTGCGCCATCATTAGAGTAAGATGTAAAGTACTCTTTAGCATCGGCATTCACTGCATTGTTGTAACCCATTACGTTATATGGACTACAATCACCAGGTGACCCAAGACCAATACCACCAGCTAAATATGAACCCCATGAAGAATCATATGCAAATGCAGGAGTTGCAGGTAATTGATATGTTTCGTCGTAATTATATCTACAATCTATTGCACCAGTTTCTGGGTTAATGCCATAGTCCATAGCAGCAGCAAATCTTGCTCCAACTACAAAAGGCGCAGTACCAAGAATTCTAGTTTGCCCCCAGCTGTAACCTAATTCATAATTAAAATTTCTGTCCATAACATCAAAATTACCAGTCATACCGGTTGTATAGAACTGAACAGTGCTTTCGTTTTTAAATCCATCACCTCTTAATGTTGGAGATAAATCAACATGCAACTTATTAAGATATGCAGGTGAGGTATCACTATAACCAAGGCCTTCCATAATCGCCACTGAATTAGCAGTTAAAAATGGATCATTAGTATAAATAGGAATAGCTCCTGACAAAGTCCAACAATTGGCAGCAGTACCTGTTCCGTCGCCGTTGTATGTTGCCCCAGCCCATGCTCTGACGTAACCACCTGCATTACAATTATCTCTGTCAGCATATCCAAACCAGTAATCACTATAATGTGCCTGAGAATTTGAACCGTTATCTTCAGAGTAATAATTATTATTGTAAACATCAAGATAGAACTGATGATTTTCAGTAATATCATAAGTAACCATCATGCTTATATTTTTTCTTTCAAATCCTGCTCTTAATATATCGTTATCATTAACATTTGCTATGCTAGACCCTACTGTCCAATAGTTACTACCATAAGGAATACCTGGATCCATTGGCACTAGATCGCCTGGAGCTCCAAACAAATACCATAAAGGAGCAGAACTACTTCCATTTAGGTTTCCATTACCCCAATACCCAACAGCACCAGTTTCATTATCACCGGCAGAAGTTAATAATCCTTCTATAGGATTTGATGTTAGATGCCTACACATATCACCGTTAAGATCTCCATATGCTCTTTGACCATTTGCATCCTGCAGACTAGCCCCTCTTGTAGATTCTAAAGTTTCTGGGTATGTATGCCCTAGAGTTGCAAAATTATCTTGACCAGCATCATTTGGATTTTCATACCAAAAACCATCTGTACAGTTTTGAATTCTTGAATTTGCTTGATCGTAGAATACTTCCCCTTGTTCTTCTATTTGCGCATTAAAAACAATATTCCCTTTGCCATCAGCAAAATTTCCACCGATTGTTAAATTAAAACTTATATCAGATTCCATTCCGCCATAACTAGATTGATTAAGATTAAACTCTGCGCCCTCAAAATCGTCTTTAAGAATATAGTTAACGACACCTGCTATAGCGTCAGCTCCATATACAGCTGCTCCACCAACAGGTACTATTTCGATTCTATCGATTAATGCACTTGGGATATTATTTAAGTCAACAGCTAATCCACTTCCTGCTCCACCAGTTGGAGACTGTGAGCCTACAAATCTTCTACCGTTTACAAGAGTAACTGTTCTTGCAGAATTTAAACCAAAGTTTGATGCTACTTGTTGCCCTGAACCTTGTGAAGATTGGTCTCCAGATAAGTTGTTTACAGTGGTTACCATAGGAAGATCAGTTAAAGCTTGGGCTGCATTTGTATATCCCAATGTTTTAAACTCATCACCTGAAATTATGGTAACTGGTTGTGCCATATCTAATGCACTTCTAGCGATCCTAGAACCTGTTGTTACAACTTCTTCAACCGCTTCAGACTGTTCAGCTTGTTCAATTTGTGTTTCTACGACATCTTCAACATCTTGTGCAAAAGAAATGATTGAAAATCCCAATAGAATTCCATATAAGTAATTATTTTTCATAATTGTCCCCGTTATAAAAATATTGTCTCTACTACTTTCAGCAGATTTGAAGCGATTTTACGTGTGAAAAAGCGAATAATAGGAAAATAAGTATAGAACTTATATATATAAAAGTTGTATATAGTTGGATAGATATAAGTTTAAGATAAAGTATTTATATATATCCTCTAAACCCTTTTAGAACCCTTATTTTGAATGCAAAAAAATTATCTTTACCAGATGCTTTTATTCTTTTTAAGTTATATATGCTTTTTAGCGAAGCTATTCCTTCATTTGTTGATACTGCAGAATTAAAATCACTATTAGATACTATCTTAATATCCTCATCTTCATATATACCAAAAGGATAGGCAAAACTGTGAACCTTAGTATTGAATTTTTGCTCTAGAACATCCTTGCAATTATTTATTTCGTCAAACTTTTCATTAAAGGTTAAATCCGGAAGGTATGGATGGGAAATGGTGTGCCCTCCTAGCTCAAAAACTCCCGAAAGTATCATTTCTTGTATTTGATCATCTGATAGTTTTTTTTCTTTAGCTAAAATGCCTTTATTGTGCTTGGGGTTCTTCTTAATAGACCAATCATTATCATGTCTATCAACTACTAGATATAAAGTTGCACAAGCATTGTATTTTTTCAGCAAAGGATAGGCTTGGGTATAATTGTCTAGGTAGCCATCATCAAAGGTTATGGCAACTACCTTTTCAGAATTATCATATTCTTCTATCTCTGACATCTTAATAAATGTCCATCCATTATTCGAGAAGTATTCAAGATGTTGCTCGAACATATTTGGGGATACTCTAAGACCTGATTTTTTTGAATTGGCTAGTTGATCAGAAATCATGTGATACATAATGATTCTAGTTTCGTTTTTGTCTATTGACGGCGCCCACCAAGCATATTTAAGTGAAAATAATAAAACAAGAATTAAAAATATAAAGGCAATGACAGTCATTGTGAGGAATCTCTATAAAATTCTAACGTTTCTTTGCACATTAGCGAGGTTAAAAACTTGTTATTAGAGTTTATATCACAATTATTACCGTCTAAAATTTCTAAGGTTTTTTCGAGTAGTTGTTTGGGCTTATTAGGATCTATTGCTCCAAAAGGATACAGTTCTTCAAGGATTTCTTTTACTCCGCCTCTATTGAATCCAAGTGATGGTATTCCTAAAGATAAAGGTTCTAAAATACTTCTACCAAATGACTCTGGTTTATTTGAGGTATTAAATACTACAGAAGATATTGAATAAATCTCTTTGATATCTTTTCTAAAATTTAAAAATATCACCTCATCGCTTATATCTAATCTGATTATTTTATCTTTTAAGTGCTTGAGATATTTAACATGCTTATCTTTAGCCTCTCCTGCAATTAATATTTTAAAACGATGAGTAGAATTCTTTTTCAAGTCATTGGCAAGATATAGTAATTTCTCAAAATCTTTTAAGGGTGAAATCCTCCCGGCTATAGTAAGCAATCTACATCCCTTCGTTTCTGGATAATCTCGATACCATTGTTCTACCCAATCAACAGATGGCTTGAATTCTGGATAATAATACGAATTATTAACTCCTCTATAAATTAACTTGATATTTTTTTCTGACTCTGTGACGTAATTTTTTGTGATGTAATTCTTTGAAGCTTCAGACACAGCAATTATATTTTGTGGTTTTGTCATGACAGCACTATAAAAGTTTACTGAATGAAGACCGTGAACTGTCGAGATTAATTTTGGTCTTTTATTTACAGGCATTCCCTTCCAAGCCATCCAAACAAGCCAAGCAGGCATTCTTGACCTTACATGCAAAATATCTGCATTCATTGAAAGAATCCATCTTCTTAATGGTCTAACTAATCTAAACGTAAAAAAATTTTTTTTATGCAGACTCCATTGATGATGAATAGATCCATCGCTGATTAAATCACTTACCAACCTTCCACCGGCAGAAACTACATGTGAATCATGACCGTCTTGAACTAAAGCACTGGCTATCTCTAAAACACCTTGCTCAACACCACCACTTTCAAGAGTAGGAACAAATTGAATAACTTTCATAGGAAAATTTTAACATTTAATTATAAAGACTATTTTCTAGATGAACGTTTCATGTAAATATTCATTAATCTTATTGATACTTTAGAAAAAATTGAAAATAATTTTATCGTTGATGCAATTTTTAATCTTTTAAATTTTTTTATGATCATTTGATGTAATTAAAATTTTAAATATTATAAATAAAAAAAGGGTTGCATGTGCAACCCTTTTTAATTCTATTTTAAAGAATTATAGATCCCAACTAAATCCAAGAGTTGTAACCATTCCTAAATTAGAATGGAGAAGTCTATTGAATTCACCTGATGAATCAAGTGGAGGATCATTTTTCTCAGCATTTCTAACAGTTAACGTGACGTTAAGACCATCAACTTGAGGAACAGTATAAACTGCTCTCAGGTTAACTTGTGTCCACTCATCAACAGAACCAATTGGTTGGTATGTAACTGAATAGTCATCAGCCATTGCATCAATGTACTCATACTGAAGAGTAAGGTACAGTTCAGGCAAAGCCTTTAAAGTATGACCAACGTCCATTGTATATCTATAGTTAGGAGTAGATGTTAAACCTACAAAGTTATAAACAGGACCATTATAGAAAGCTTCGCCTTCATCTTTATCCATATCTACCAAACTAAAGTTAACGTCAAAGTCTCCTACGCCAGTCTCATAAAGACCAGTGTATTTAACATCCATTCCTGAAGTAAGGATTGAGTTACCATTAATAGGATTATAATAACAAACATCTAACTTAGATGAAGCACTCGTTCCACCCCTTTCACAATATGCTCCTTGTGTTGTAAGTGTTTGAGTATAACTTGCGCCGAGTAATGATGAATCAATAATATCTTGAACAGTGATAGCTGTAACAATTTTATCAATAGTTGTTTCAAAGAAATCAACTGCTACTGAATGGTTGCCCCACTCATAAATAATACCAAAGTTAGTAGACTCTGACTCTTCAGGTCCTAAATTTGGGTTAGATGATATATAAGTCTCAACTTGGTCTTCATTACAATCTGCTCTTGCAATACCTACGGCTTCACAATAAGCATAGTCAGTATGATATTCTGCACTAAAAGTTGTATTAGCAACTAAGTCACCTAGACCTGGAGCACGGAAACCAGTTCCGAATGAAGCTCTTAGTGTAAGTCCTTCCATCAGTTCAACTAAACCTTTAACTGTATAAGATGTATTTGTACCGAAGTCACTATAGTCATCATTTCTGACAGCTAATTGAATCTCACCACGACCATCCATTACAGCAGTTTTTGTTTCAACAAACATAGCAGTATATGATCTAGAGCTACCATCAGAGTTACCTGAGGAACCACCTACGTTTCCAACCTCACTTTGTTTATCAAATAAGTTTTGATATCTGTACTCAGCATCTGATATACCAGCAACAAAGTCTGTATTTGGTACCATTTTTAATGGTCCACCAATTGTATACTCAAGATTTCTGAATTGTGTGTTAGCTGTTTGTGATGGACTTGCAGTGTAGTATGCAACTACGTCAGGATGAAAAAGATCTGCTTGATCTTTAAATGTACCAGCTCCACCAGGTGCAAAAGCTGCAGCAGCTTCTGTATATTCTGGTTTTTGAAGGTAACAACACTCATATGTATCATAATCAGTTTTATTAAACTGCATTGATAAATCCCATGAGTAATCACCAATATCACCTTTTAAACCAATAACGGCGTTTCCACCCCAGTCAGTTCTCCATGATGCTCTAGGTCCAATCTCAATAAACCTTTTTCTTAAATCAGTTGGAACATCAAGACCCATAATGACTTGCTCTGGAGTGCCGTCTGATTGAGCTGGGACTCTTACATTAGCAAGACCAGCTGGAAAATCGTCGATAAAAGCAGCTGGAGGCGCATACCTTCCAAAAGTTTCATTTCTTGAAATCACGAATGAAGTATAAAGATTCAATCCACCTTCAAGATCTTTGTCATAATTTAATGTGAATGCATCAAAATTCTTACCTGCGTTTTCAGCCATGATTTGTGTATAGTCAAAAGAACATACATAGTCATTGTCTAAACCACCAGCAGGAGCTGCACCCCAAGTATATGTTTTACCATTTTCTAAGAACCTTGAATCACCTTGACACTCAGCTGCAGGTAAATATTGACCTTTAACTAAATGCGGGTATTTAGTGGAAGTTTCAAGTAATTTATAGTTCCATGCATATGATGAAACATTAAAACCTGTACTTAGATCTCCATCAGTTGGAGGTGTACCCATTGTATAAGGTCTATCTGATAGATAAATGATATCTCTTTGTTGATGCTCATATGACCACATAATTCTTGAGTCATCAGTTGATAATCCACCAACTATTGAGAAAGATTCTTCTTCACCACCTGGCAAATCAGGCGAAGAAGTTGTAGCACTAATAGTTAGGCCATTAAAATCTTTTTTAGTAATAATATTAACAACACCGCCTATAGCATCAGAACCGTATACAGCAGATGCACCATCAGCAAGTATTTCAACTCTTTCTATAGCAGCAGTTGGTAATAAGTTTAAGTTAGCTGACTCACCACCCGTTTTTGGGTTAGCAGGCACTCTTCTTCCATCAATAAGTACTAAAGTTCTTGATGAACCTAATCCTCTTAATGAGATAGTACTTGTACCACCAGCAGAACTTCCAGATCTTTCATAAAAAGAACCGGCAATATTCATAGGCAACTCTCTTAATACGTCTGAAATTGAAAGCTCAGCAGATCTTGCAATGATCTCTTGATCAAGAACAACAACTGGTTGTGCTCCAGTAAATTCAGATGTAGCAATACGAGAACCCGTAACGACTACCTCTTCAACATCAGAGTCTTCATCTGCATCTTGTGCTATAACAGCAGTAGACATAAATGAAAAACCTAATACTAAAGCTAGTAGGTATTTTTCTGTATTCAACATAATTTCCCCTTTATATAAAGTAAATGTGACATTTAAGTGTCATAATTTCTAAAATTATTGCATAAACACATTTATATGTATATATGTTTATAAAATTTGTTTATTATTTATATATATTTATAAGCTGTATTTATGTATATAAAAACAACATAAATTAAACTTAATCTATTGTGTGTTAATTTATCTCTTATAATGTTAATTCACTTTCATATTTTTAATAAACAAAGGAATTAAAAATGTTATTAAAAAATAAAAAAATATTAATTACCGGTCTGGCCAACAAATACTCTATTGCTGCTGGAATAGCTGCAGCTATGTATAGAGAAGGTGCTGAGCTGGCTTTTACATATCAAAATGAAAGGCTACTTAAAAACTTAGTTCCACTAGCAAAAGAATATGGATCTGAAATCTTAATTGAATGCGATGTTGCTAAAGATGAGTCTATAGAAGCATCGTTCAGAGAACTTTCAAAAGTATGGGCAAATTTTGATGGTCTAGTTCATTCTATTGGTTTTGCTCCATCAGATCAGTTAGAAGGAAATTTTGTAGATGTAACAACAAGAGAGGGTTTTCAAATAGCTCATGATATAAGCTCTTATAGCTTCACCGCATTAGCAAAAGCAGCAAAACCAATGCTAAATGACAGTTCTGCCCTACTAACCTTAACTTATCTAGGAGCTGTGCAAACAATTCCAAACTATAATGTCATGGGGCTTGCTAAAGCCAGTCTTGAGGCAAACACAAGATTTCTTGCAGCATCAATGGGCTCAGATAATGTAAGAGTCAATGCTATTTCAGCTGGTCCCATAAAGACTCTTGCTGCATCTGGCGTAAAGAACTTCAGAAAGATGCTTGCCCAGCATTCAACTCGTGCTCCCCTTGGAAGAACTGTAACAACAGAGGAAGTCGGAAACGTAGCAGCATTTTTATGCTCAGATTATGCAAGTGGTGTTACTGGTGAAATCACTTATGTTGACGCAGGCTTTAATACAGCAGCTATGCCACTCAGTGAAGTTGCTGAAGATTAGTTTTGGGTTTTTATGATAAATATATTCTACCTAAAGTTCTTAATTGCACCTGTGCATCAAAACCAATTAGGTATCAAAGAGACAAAATAGTTCCATTAGCCGAGGGTGTTGTTTTGGATGTTGGGATTGGTTCTGGGTTAAACATACCTTTTTATAATAAATCTAAAATTAATTATTTATATGGTCTTGATCCATCAAAAGAACTTTTAGATATAGCTAAATCTGTTGCTAATGAAGAAAACTTAGAAATAGAGTTTTTAGAATGTGGAGCCGAGAGCATGCCTTTGCCTGATAAATCTATTGATACTGTCTTAATTACTTACACTATGTGTACTATTCCAGACGTTGCTTTATCTAACTCAGAAATAATGAGAGTTCTAAAAGATGATGGTAAGTTACTATTTTGTGAACATGGATTAGCGCCCGATAAAAATATTGCTAAATGGCAAAAAAGAATTAATCCTTTGTGGGGTAAAATTGCTGGTGGCTGTAATCTAAATAGAGATATACCCAAACTAATTAGTTCATCTGGTTTTAAGATTTCTAATATGGAAGAGATGTATCTTCCTAGCACTCCTAAATTTGCAGGCTATAATTATTGGGGAGTTGCAAAAAAATAAATATAAATTCAAATACATAGGGGGAGACAATGTATATAAAAAATAATTTATTAATCTTGATACTTTCAAGTATCTTCATAACAAATATCTACTCATCATCTATTGAACAGATTGTTCTTAAGCATAAAGAACAATTTTCAGATGTTGCATTAAAGATATGGGATCATGCTGAAATGGGTTATCAAGAAGTTAAAAGCTCAAATTTACTTGCAACAGAATTAGAAAAAGAAGGATTTAAAATAACAAGAAATGTTGCAGGTATTCCAACTGCATTTATTGCAGAATATGGTTCTAGTGGACCAGTTATTGGAATACTTGGTGAGTTTGATGCGTTGCCTGGCCTAGCTCAATCAGCATCTCCATTTAAAGAGGTTGTTGATAATGGAACTGGTGCAGGTCATGCGTGTGGACATCATTTATTTGGTGCGGCTTCAGCTTGGGCTGCTGTAACTGTTAAAGAGTGGTTACAAGATAATAATATTGAAGGAATAATAAGGTTTTATGGAACTCCAGCGGAGGAAGGAGGTTCAGGCAAGGTTTACATGGTTAGAGAAGGCTTGTTTGATGACGTGGATGTTGTGCTTCACTGGCATCCAGATGATATTAATTCAGCAAATTCAAGAACTTCAAATTCAAACAAATCTGCAAAATTTACCTTTAGTGGTATATCTTCACATGCTGCGGGTGCTCCTGAGCAAGGAAGATCAGCTTTAGATGGTGTTGAATCAATGAATATGATGGTAAATATGTTACGTGAGCATGTACCTCAAGAATCTAGGATTCATTACGTAATTACAAAAGGAGGTTTAGCTCCAAACGTTGTTCCAGATCTAGCTGAAGTTTATTACTATGTAAGACACCCAAAAATGCATATGGTCGAAGAGCTTTTTAATAGAGTTGTTAAAACTGCTGAAGGAGCCGCCATAGGAACTGATACAAGTATGAGTTATGAAGTAATGCATGGTAATTACTCTCTTCTTCCAAATGATGTAGTTCAAAAAATTATGCATAAGAACTTAAAAAACTTTGGTGGCATCAAATATTCTAGAGATGAGAATGAATATGCAAATACTATTTATAAAACTTTTATTAAGCCAACATTAAAAATTGGATCTCAAGAGAATGTCTCTGAATATACAACATCACATAGTTATGGCTCTACTGATGTTGGGGATGTGAGTTGGATTGTTCCAACCGCAGGTATAAGAACTGCAACTTGGGTTCCAGGAACAGCAGCACATTCTTGGCAGGCTGTTGCTTCTGGTGGCACGTCAATAGGCATAAAGGGAACTGAATTAGCTGCTAAAACTATAGCTGCAACTGCTTTGGATATATATATGGACCCTTCAGTAGTTATAAGAGCTCAAAACGAGCTTCAGATGCGTGTTGGTATAGACTTTGAATATAAAGCGTTATTAGGTGACAGAAAACCACCTTTAAGTTACAGAGTTAATTAATTTTCTTGGCTTGAGACGGAGGCTCCAGGTCTTCGTAAATCAGCATACCCATAATTAACACCATTTTTAATATGAATACTTTGTGTACTTCCCATCGTATGTTCAGGAGTCATTTTATGACCTATCCTTTTATTAATAATTCTTACAACATCCGAATTAACAGTTCTTTCATATAATATACCCGTAGTTGGCCAGTCTTTATGAACTCTAGGTAACATTGTTGCTTGTCCAATGTCTAAATCAAAATCAATAATACCTGTTATAACCCTTAAAATGGCTGCAGGTATTAAAGACCCACCTGGAGAGCCTGTTACCAACATTAACTCACCATCTTTATTAAAAATCATTGTTGGAGCCATAGTACTCATTGGATTTTTTCCTGGCTCAAACCTATTGCCAGTGCTTGCACCCCTGCCTCTTTCTTTTTTATCTCCATATCTATAAGCAAAATTATTCATTTGATTGTTCATTAATATTCCTGTGCCAGGTATGGTTACACCAGACCCAAATGAATAACCTAATGTATAGGTATTTGAAACAGCATTACCTTCATTATCAATTATTGAGTAATGGGTTGTATCCCTGCTTTCAGTAGTAAGCTCAAGCGGCTTTACAACAGTAGACTTTGTAGCTTTTTTTAAGTCTATAGTTTTAGCTAATTCTTTTGTTCTCTCTTTTGAAAGAAGTTGGCTTACAGGTACATCGAAATAATCAGGATCACCAACAAAATGAGATCTATTATTGTGGCCTCTTCTCAAAGCTTCAGCTAATAAATGATAAGTTAGAGCTGAATCACTTTTAAATTTAGCTAAATCAAAATAACTCAAAATATTTAATGCAGTTAATAAGGTTATTCCTCCCCCTGAAGGCGGTCCTGAAGTAAATACCAAATTGTCACGATAAGACCCAATGATAGGCTCCCTTATCTGAGCTTTATAACTTTCAAAATCTTTCATAGTAAATAGGCCATTATTTTCATTCATAGCCATTACCATTGATTTAGCAATATCGCCTTTATAAAAACCATCTACACCTTCTGTAGCAATTATATTTAATGTTTTCTCAAGATCAGGCCTTTTAAAAATAGAGTTTTCTTTAACAGCTTCGCCATTTGGAAAATATATACTTAATGACTCAGGATCTTTTCTAAGCTGAGCTGTGTCCTCTATAGCCTTTTCTAAATCATAGGAAACTTTTATGCCATTTTTAGCTTGTCTTATTGCAGGAGCTAACACTTCTTCAAGAGTTAGCTTGCCAAAATTTTTATGTGCCTCCAAAAGTCCTGCTACGGTTCCTGGTATAGCGGGAGCCTTATATCCATATCTTGTCGTGTCATACATCTCATCCTTAAAGTCGCTGGGTTTTATTTTTTTTCCTTTTAGTTCAAAAATAGAATCAATCGATGCATTTAAAGGAGACTTACTTCTGTAATCAATATAAAAGATTTCATTTTTTTCTTTCATATATACAAGCATAAAACCTCCGCCACCAAGATTGCCTGCTCTAGGTAAAGTAATAGCCAATGAGAAGCCAACTGCAACTGCAGCATCAACTGCATTACCACCTTTATTAAGTATTTCTATTCCAATATCTGATGATAAGTGATTTTGTGTAACTACCATTCCTGATGAAGTAGTAACGGGATGATAAGGAGATAAATAATCAATATAGCTTTGTTGCGAAGAAGTTATATTGCTAAATATTATTAAAAAAGTGAGCAAATAATATTTCATCAGAAAACCATAGGCGCCAAGTAATATGAAAATAAAGTTACTACAAGAATACCAACTAAATTTAGAAAAAATCCAGCTCTCATCATAGTTGCAATAGTAAATTTACCAGAGCCATAAACTATCGCATTTGGAGGTGTTGCTACTGGAAGCATAAAGGCACAACTTGCTGCAAGACATACCGGTATAGTTAAAGAAACTGGCACCACACCAATTGCAATTGCCAACGCGCCAATGACAGGAAGAAAAGTACTTGTTGTTGCAACATTACTGGTCATTTCAGTTAAAAAAATTATTAAGGTTGCTACAGCTAATATTAAAATTATTGGTTCAACGTTTTGCAGAACAGTTAAGCCTTGTCCAATCCATATACCAAGACCAGAGCTAGAAACTTGAGCAGCTAAAGATAGTCCGCCACCAAATAAAATTAATAAGCCCCATGGCAATTTAGTTGTCTTATCCCACTCCATTAAATCAGAATTCTTATTTGAGGAAGACGGAATCATAAACAATAAAATAGCAACAATAATTGCAATGCCGGCATCCTCAAGACCTATGCCAAAAAAATCTCTTACAACTCGGCTTGTCATCCACGCAATGACAGCAAATCCAAATATAAATGAAATTTTTATTTCATCTCTTGTTAATGGACCAAGATCATCAAGCATTTGTGATAATTTTGACTTAGTTTCACCAGTAGCAATAAAGCTTGTTGGGAAAACAAACTTTGTAAGAATTAACCAGGCTGAAATTAACATAACCAAGGCCACGGGCACTCCTAGTTTCATCCAATTAAAAAAGTCTATCTCAATACCGTATTGCTCACTCATAAAAGTTACAAAAACAAGATTTGGTGCAGTGCCAATTATGGTCGACATACCTCCGATGGTTGCTGCATATGCAATACCTAACATTAATGCTGTATCAAAATATTTTTGCTGCTGATTAGATATATTTGGAATTGTAGTAGCGACAACAGTGCATACTGCCAAACCTATTGGCAGAAGCATAAGTGTTGTTGATGTATTCATAACAAACATACTTACTGATGCTGCAACAAGCATAAAACCACCAATAAGTTTTGAGCCGCTTGAGCCAATTGAAATAATCATTTTAAGTGCCATTCTTTTGTGTAAACCTGAACTTTCGATACCAAGTGCTAATATGAAACCACCAAGAAATAAGTAGATATTTTTATTTGCATAAGGATTTGCAGAAACTTGAAAACTTGCAACATTTAATAAAGGAAATAAAGCCAAAGGCAGTAAAGAGGTAACAGCAACAGGAAGAGCTTCAGTCGCCCACCATATTGCCATCAAAACTAGGACTGCTAAAACGAACCAAGCTGCTTGACTGTCTACAAATTGAATACCTTTATTTGTTTCGAATGAAGATCCTTCAAGAGCAATTAAGCTTGAAGGTATCAGTTCAAACATGCCACAAATAACTATTACAGAAAAAGCTGCGATTCCAATAAAAAAACCTTTATTTTGATATGCTTGCATGAATTTATTTTATAACAAAAAAGGGAGCTATAAGCTCCCTTTTTTAATTTAAATTAATTATTAAGTATCTTAGAATTTTTTATAAAACTCTACGTTATAGTTTCTTCCGAAATCTGTGTGAAGGTCTCCCCAATACATACTAAAGGTCTCATCTGCAAGAGGTGCTCTTGCATCCTCAAGATTCTTGACTTGAAGTCTTACTCTGTAGCCGTTATCAAATTTATATCCTAAGGTAAGATTTAACATTGTCATCTCATCAACAACCCACATTTCTCTGACACCATCTATAGTTTCAGTATGAGCAGATTCAAAGAATTCACCCCATTGAGTTCCAGATAAAAATACTTCATATGGTCCTTTTCTCCATGTCATCTTCATTGTGTACTTATCTTCAATTGAACCATTTAGACCTAATAAATTATCAACTCCTCTTACAGGAGCTATACCAGCTAGAGCTCCACCAGGCTGACCGGCATCACTTAATCTTCTAGCATCTCCACCGGCTGCTTGATTTTTAGTATCATAATGAACGTTTACAAATTTAAATCCAAAATCACCAAAATCTGTATCAATAGAATATAAAATACTTGTATCTTGACCCTCTATAGTCCTAGTATCAGTATTCACATAATAATCATTTACTTGTTGAACAAGACCAGCAGGACAAAGGGTTGCTGGCCAAGTTACATCAGTTGTTGGTGTAGGGAACCTAATAACATTTGGATTACCAGTACATTGAGATGCCCCACCTTCTGCCCTTATAAGAGCATCTAATAGAACGGCATTAGTCATACCAAATACACCCACAGTATCTTCAGTCTCAATGGACCATTTATCCACTGTAATAATTAAATTATCAATAGGCTCAAGAACGATACCAATCGATTCATTTTCACCAAGTTCTGGTTTTAAACCTTTATTACCTTCAGTAATTCTTTGCATTGAGTAATTATCTTGATCTTCTCCTGAAGCCAATGCAAGAAGTGCATCATCTGTTGATGAACTTCTGCCCAAGTAACCTTCGTTAACAAGAATCATAGCAGGTGCTCTAAATGTTTCAGATGTAGAATATCTGATTTTAACCTGATCTATTGGTTGCCATCCGATAGCGAGTTTTCCAACAGTAGCATCACCATAATCATCAGAGTCTTCGTATCTAACAGCTAATTGTGCGTCAACAGTTTCATGAAGTGGTATAGCAAATTCTGTAAATACTGATGTTGTTGTTCTTGATCCATTTGAATTTGGAGTTGCACTTGAATTAACTATGTCAGAAATAATTGGGAACGTTTCTCCAGTTTTTGGTCCTGCTGGAACTGTATAAGGAATTTCACCATTAATTCTTGGATCTCTATCATCGCTGTATTTATTTCTTCGAAGCTCCATACCTACCAACATTCCAACTGGTCCTGCAGGAGCATTAAATAGCTCTGGTGTAGATGCTTTAAAGTCCATCATATATAAAGCTGTTGTATTGCCCCTAAGAATATCAATGGTGAATGAGCTTTCATCATTACAGTTTGGTCCACAGAATGGATTGTATGCATCTGGAGTTGCAAGAGCTAAAGCTTGATTTAATAATGTTAAAGACTGTCTTCCAGTATTATTTTGTTTAGATTTTGCTTGAGATAGCAAGAAACCAGTATCCCAATCCCATTTACCCCTAGTACCTCTAAAGCCTTGTAAAAGTCTTATTGTAGTTCTGTGAGAATCATAACCTCTTGGGGTATCAAATCTATTTCTAGCTTTAAATAAACCTAAATCATTTCTAATCTGAGACGATCCAACAAGCTTGTCACCATCACTATCAACTAATTGATTTAGCCAATAGTTTGATAATGGTACCAATAATGGTTGAGTACAAGAACCAGTTCTAGCACAACTTCCTGCGCCTAATGTAGTACCACCATATAATTGTTGTGTTGCAAGAGAGTTGTACATGCCAATTTCAGAATAAGCCTCAACTCCACTATTTAGTTCTGTATTAATAAAAACAAACAGATTAGTTCTTTCAAGATCAGGACGCATCCATCTAGTAGTATTATATTGGGCTCTAACTGCTGAACTAGATGAGGAGCTAGTTGATACACAAGTTCCATTACCTTCACTCGCTCCAGTATATGTACAACTTCCTGTATCTGGAACAACCCTTAAATATCTACTTCCGCCACCATGCCATACACCATACTGAGATGCAGCGTTAGTATTTCTCCAAGAAGTATCATCCCATGCAGTTCCATCAAATTCTCCTAAACCGGGAGATACTCGTGCATCTTGAGCTAGCCATTTAGGATCTTCATTTCCAGCAATTTTTTGTCTATCATATCTATCAAAATATAAAGACACATTTGTATTGCCAAAGTCCTTACCCCATTGAATGCTTAGCTTTGAATCTTCAGCATCATAAGCATCATAGTAGCTATTTTTAAGTCTAACCCTTGCCCCAACAAAGTCAGTTTTAAGAACTGTATTAACAACTCCAGCAAGAGCGTCAGCACCGTATATAGCAGAAGCACCATCTCTTAGTATTTCAACCCTATCAGCTCCATTTACAGGAATTGCATTTGAATTGGTTGTCATGACTGGCATGGAGCCACCTAATATAGGCTCTGTTTGATAGCCAGGTGATGTGATTAACCTTCTCCCATTTAATAAAGTTAATGTATTACCTGTTCCAATATCTCTTAAATTAAAAGCACCAACGTCGCCTCTTGATGCATTATAGCCACCGCTAAACTCATTTTGATTAAAAGTATTTTGTCCAAGTTCAGCAATGTTGTCTAATAGCTCATCTCCTGAATCAATTCCAAGAGCCTCCATATCTTCTGATGAAATAACTGATACAGGTAGCGCTCCTGTAATTTTTGCACCCTTGATTTGTGAACCAACTACAACAACTTCTTCTACATCTGAGTCATTTGAATTATCCTGTGAGAATACAAATGGTGTTAATAATATTAATAAATAAAGTTTTTTAAGTTTCATATATCCCTCTTAAATAAATAAAAATTCATTTAAGTATAAGATATATATACAAAGAATAGTATTAAATTATATATATATATTATGTGTTAACTATACACATAAAAAAAGGGAGTAAAAACTCCCTTTTTATTTACTAATCTAGATTAGAACCTAGCAGTTATTTGAGTATAATATGATCGACCTAAGTCACTATGAGTATCTCCTTTGTACCCAAAAAATCCTCTACCCAGAGGAGCTCTCTCATCCTCAATATTATTTATACCTATTTTAACTCTTACATTATCGTTAAACTTATAAGATAGAGTAGTATTTATAGTAGTCATTTCAGCAATTGGCATCATATCTCCAGCAGAATTTGTAACTGCAGAATCAAATATGTCTCCCCTTGTGAATGCTGATAAAGAAGCCCTCCAATTACCATTGTGATAATATAATTTTGCTGAATATTTTTCATCAAAATTTCCATCAACTTGCAGTAAATCACCAAAACCTTCAATATTTATACCAGAAGGCAAATTGCCTGAATTTTCAGCAGTTTGAAGAGCTGCTGCAACACCTGTAGCTTCTTGCTCAAATTTGTCAGTCGATGTGTGATTTATTTTCAAGGTGAAGTCGCCGATAGATGTGTCTAATTCATAGATGAGAGCAACATCTGTTCCTTCAATTGTTCTTGTTGCCATATTAAAATATTCATCTTGAACAATAAGTATTTGTCCTCTTGGGCACATTCCAGCTGCTTGGAAAATTCCCGTAACTTCATCTAAGTCAAACTGCGAAAAATCAGTAATCAAAGCGGTATTTCCTTGATATGTATCACAATTATTTAATCCATTTTCTAATCTCATAACAAGATCTAATGCTGAGTGGTTCCCTCTTCCTAATAATGCAATAGTATTTTCTTTTTCAATTGACCATGCATCTGCTGTTATGGTTAACCCAGGCACGAAGTCAGGTGTAAAAACAATCCCAATGTTTGAATTAGTAGATTCTTCTGGCAGCAAACCGTCTTCTACAGTCCTTGCTGATGCATACCTTAAGAATGTCCATCTATCACCATCAACAGCAGTTGATATATTATTAGCTGCAGCATAATCCATTAGATACTCATAAACGTAATCAGTTCGAGTTCCTCTTCTTGCAACTTCACCTTGATGAACTTGAACAAGATTCGGTGCCCTAAAGGCCTCTTGCCATGATGCTCTGATAAATAGTGAAGGAGTAACTTCATAACCAACAACAGCTTTGCTTACATTTGTACTTCCAATATTTTCGATATCTTCATATCTCGTAGCAACTTGAGCATTTATTTTGTCTGTAATTGGAATTGCAAACTCAACAAAAAAAGATTTAGTAGTTTTATCACCTGAAGCATCAGTTGTAGGCGAGTTTCCAACAATATTTCCAACATACGGATGAGTTAAGCCGGCAGGAAATAGTGAATTTGTTACTGAATTTGCTACAAAAGGAATGGTTCCGTCAAGATTAGGATCTCTATCATCATTATAAGATTCGTATCTCCATTCAGCACCAATTAACATACCAAGATCCCCTGCAGGTAAGCTAGCAACAGATGGATTAGACATTTTAAAATCAAACATTCTCAATACACTTGTATCTCTTCTGTATACGTCTGTCATAGCATTTTCAATTCCTGCTAAACCTGGATCAAAAATGTTAATAGCTGCAGGTGTAGAGTCTTCAAGCCCGGCTCTAAGTAAATCTTTTCTTACCCTATTATGAGTAACGTCATTTAATTGAGCTTTAGACCAAACAATTGCTGAATCATAATCCCAACCGTTAGTTAATGCCCCTCTTGAACCTAAAACATATCTATAGCTCTCTCTGTTAACATCTACAACTCTTGATAATTCATCTCTACCATGAGGAGTTATTCTCCATCCTTCTGTCTTCCAACTTGAGGCTCCACCATTAGCTTCCGTTGGAAATACATTAGTTCCATCAGCATATAAAAGATTATTCATCCAATAGTTAGTATTAGCAAAAGTAAAGTATGAACTAGAACTCAAGCCACCTGGCTCTTTATATCTCTTAGAAAAAGAATCATATCTGCCAATTTCAGCATATATCTCATTACCGTTAGCTATTTCATGATTAATAAAAATAAAAAGATTGTCTCTCTCTAGCTTAGATGTGTGGTCTCTATATATATTTCCATTTAATCTTGCAAAGCCATTATCATCGGTTATACAAGTTCCGAAACCAGTATCAAAAACATCGCCCGAAGCAGTACAATCAGAATCATTAATTTCATGTATTTGAATATCTCCAGCTGAGTCAGTAATTCTTGAATCTCTCCATCCAGTTGCATCAAATTGAGGATATTCATATGTATAATTTCTTCGCAAGGAAGTATCACTTGTAAAACCTTCTGGGGCTAAATGTCTCCAGTCTGATAAAGACCATCTTGGGTCTTCTATTGCTCTGATTCTACCTCTAAGGAAGGTATCTGCAAAAATAGAAACATTTGTTGCACCATCATTAAAATCCTTACCCCACTTAATAGCAACTTTACCGTTTTGTGCTCCAAAATTCTTGTATTCGTATGCTTTAGCAACGACCTCAAAGCCAACAAAGTCTGTATCTAAAACATTATTAATAACACCTGCAACAGCATCAGCTCCATAAATTGCAGAAGCTCCATCTTTTAGAATTTCTAAACGATCTAGACCAGCTGTAGGAATTGTATTTGAGTTAACAGATAGAGTTGCAACATAGTCTCCACCAATTAATTCCGTTTGATATCCGGCTCCATTAACCATTCGTCTTCCATTAAGCAAAACTAAAGTGTTACCGACACCCATACTTCTTAAATTGTAAGCACCACTATCTCCTCTTGATGCGTTAATAGCACCTGACATAGTTTCTTGTTCATTAAAAAAGTTTTGGCCCATTTCTGGAAGACTTTCAAGAAGCTCATCTCCACTTGTTATGCCAAGCGCATCAATATCTTCATTACTGATTACTGTTACAGGAAGAGCTCCAGTAATACTTGCACCTTTTATTTGAGAACCAACTGTAATAACCTCTTCTACATCAGAATCACTTACTTCTGCGCTATCCTGGGCAAATACACCTAAAGAAAATACTGCAGAAAGCAATAAAATTGATTTTATTTTTTTCATAATTTATCCCCATAAATACTTTGTTTGAGTAAATTATATATAGGAATATTTTCTTTAATAACATGTTCAGAAACTTTAGTATCTAATATTTATTTATAATAATTAGATATAATATTGCCTTTTATAAAGTTAAAAAAGTATGCAAATTAATTATTCTGTTTATTGCTGTCTCTTTATCAAATAAGCTTAATGTAAGTCCAAGTGAAGGTGACTGAGTGCTTCCAGTTAAAGCAATTCTTACTGGTTGATTCACTTTTGGCGTTGGTAATGCAGAAGATTCTTGAAAGATTTTGAGCGCTTTATCTATTTCAGTTTCTGACCACTCTTTTACATTAAGTAATGAATCTTTTAAATTATTTAAGATTTCTACATTATCAATAAACTTTGCAATCGCTTTTTGATCATACTCGCTTACTTCAAAAAAATAAGGTCTTAAAGATAGAGCCACTCCTTTTAAATTTGCAGAAGAGGATCTTAAAGATTCTATAAGCATATATTTTTTTGAGTGTGAGTTTAGATCTATTCCAATGTCATCAGTATAAGGGATAAGTTCTTTTATAAGATCCTCAATATTTAAATGTGCCATATGCTGAATATTTAAATAATCTAGCTTTGTAATATCAAAAATAGCTCCAGATTTTTGAATCTCAGTTATTTCGAAATCTCTTATCAAATCTTCTAAATAAAATACCTCTTTATTACCTTTTGACCATCCAAGTCTTGCTAATGTATTAAGAATTGCTGAATCTAAGTAACCATTTTCCTGATAATCCTGAAGACTAGTAGCCGCATGCCTTTTTGATAATCTTTTTTTATCACTGCCAAGGACTAATGGTAAATGAGCATATTCAAGCTTTGGGTAACCTAGAGCTTGCTGAATATGTATTTGTCTTGGAGTATTACTAAGATGGTCCTCGCCTCTTATTACAGTTGTAACACCTTGTTCATAATCATCAACTACATTGCAAAGATGATATGTGGGACTTCCGTCACTTCTTAAAATAATTAAATCATCTAACTCAGAGTTATTGAATACTATGTCTCCCCTTACATAGTCTTTAACAACAACTTCTCCATCAAGAGGTGTTTTAAGTCTTAAAACAGTATTTTCAGACTTTGGAAGATGTTTATCTCTAGATCTTCCATCATACTGGGGCTTTAGACCTTTTGCCTGTTGCTCAGATCTCATTTGATCTAATTCCTCAACTGAACAATCACAATAATAAGCCTGATCTGAATCAATTAATTTTTGTGCGGCGGCAGTATAAATGTCATTTCTTTCGGATTGATTTATAGGATCTAAATCAGGACTTAAGCCAATAGATCTTAAGCTATCAAGGATATTTTTTTCAAATTCTTTAGAAGATCTTTCTTTATCTGTATCTTCGATTCTTACAAGAAACAGTCCATCATTTTGTTTTGCATAGACGTAATTAAATAATGCAGTTCTGACGCCGCCAATATGTAAAGTACCTGTTGGGCTTGGAGCAAATCTTGTAACTACTTTTTTCATTAAAACTTTCTCCAGATAGGTTCGATAGAATTTCTTTCTTGCATATCTTTTAATTTAGCGTCATGTTCATTTAGCTCATCATTACTTGCAACAATTTTTGTTAGTTGAAAATCTTCACTAGATAATTTCATTTCAAGCTTATCTTCTTTTTCTTTTTGCTCGTTAGTGCTTGGAGCAAACTCAAACTTACTTTGTCCACCTGTTAAGTACATATATACATCAGCTAAAATATTTGCATCTAATAACGCGCCATGGAAGGTTCTATCGTACCCAGATATTTCATATCTATTAGCAAGAGCATCTAATGAATTTCTTTGACCAGGAAATTTATCCCTCGCTATAGCAAGCGAATCTTCGATTTCACATATTTCTTCAAGTTTTGGATATTTAGAAGAGGCTAACTTAAGCTCATTATTTAGAAATCCAACATCAAAAGCCGCATTATGTATAACAATGGTTGAGCCTTCTATAAATTCTAAAAATTCATCAGCTATTTCTTCAAACCCTGGTTGGTCATTGAGGTCTTCGTTGGTTATTCCGTGTACTTTAGATGCTTCCTCATCGATAAGTCTTGATGGATTA
>ERZ802822.619-NODE-619-length-24265-cov-5.137672_pt1 | contig 24265 bp, 22 predicted proteins | sample MGYA00345649_ERZ802822 | MGnify/ENA primary metagenome ERZ802822 (study PRJEB30503, sample SAMEA104212359) | marine metagenome | biome: Westerlies Biome; feature: [SRF] surface water layer (ENVO:00010504) within the epipelagic zone...; material: water...
AAAATCACGGTCTATTCGTGGAGCTGACTGATACCCTAGCCTTTGGTATGGTGCATATCTCTACACTCGACGACGATTTCTACCATCCAAACCCTGAGGGCACCGCACTGATCGGACGTCGTAAAAAGCGTACCTATGCACTCGGCCAATACATAATGGTTCAAGTTGAACGCGTGGATCGCTTCAAGCGGCAGATCGACTTCCGCGTCGTCCTGACAGACAATCGCGACAAAGGCAAAAAACCTGGCAAACCCTTCAAAGGCCGCCGCAAGATAGACCAGGCGCGCTCATCTAAAAGTTTAGAGCGCAGTCCTGGTAAGAAAGTCGCTAAAACCTTGGCCCGAAGAAAACCTAAGAAAAAATCCGCACAAGAAAAGAAGCCTCCAGCTGAAGGCAAGGTGATCACTAAGCGCCCAAATAAAAATCAGCGTAATAAGCGAAATCGCTAGCGCAAGCTACTCCTCAATCATGCGACTCGTCACGCCATCGTAAGTATCGATGCGACGGTCGCGGAAGAATGGCCATATGCGACGCATGTCTTCGAGGGCTTTGAAGTCGCAGTCGGCGATTAGGATGTGCTCTTCACTCACAGGGGCGCGTGCGACAATTTGTCCGTAGAAATCAGAGACGAAACTTTGTCCCCAGAATTCAGTTTCCCCCTCGATGCCAGTCCGGTTGACCGCTGCGATGTAACAGCCATTAGCCACAGCATGGCCGCGCTGAACAGCCTCCCAAGCGGTGTACTGGGCTGCGCCGAGTTCGGCTTTTTCCTCGGGCAACCAACCGATGGCGGTCGGATAAAAAATGATCTCGGCCCCAGCGAGGGCAGCGAGTCGAGCGGCCTCGGGATACCATTGATCCCAGCAAATGAGGACGGAGATTTTACCAAACTTCGTGTCCCAGACCTTGTAGCCGAGGTCGCCTGGAGTGAAATAAAATTTTTCTTCAAACCCTGGGTCTTGAGGAATGTGCATCTTTCGGTATTTACCTAGATAGCGACCATCCGCATCAATCACGGCGGCGGTGTTATGATAGAGACCCGAGGCACGGCGCTCGAAAAGTGAGGCGATAATGACGATGCCAAGCTCGCCTGCGACAACTTCGAGCAGTTCTGTAGTCGCGCCAGGAACCGGTTCCGCTAGATCGAAGAACGCCGTGTCCTGCGTGCGGCAGAAGTAGGGCGTATTAAACAACTCCTGCGTGCAGACGATCTGCGCGCCAGAGGCAGCAGCCTCATGGATGCGCGCAATGGTGTAGTCTAGATCAGCGATGGGGTTACCCTGCTCTCGACCTTGAATGAGGGCGATGCGGACTTGGCGCGGGGTATTGTTGTGCGGCATTAGCTTAATAATCCTAAGGAAACAGTAGCCGCCCACTCTGCAGGGGCTTAGTGGCTAGCTTGAGGCAGCAAGTCAACAGACGACCGTGATTACACTAAAAAACTACCTTGTTAAGCGGGTATTCGATGATCCCTTCGGCGCCACGTTCCTTGAGCTCGGGAATTATCTCGCGGACAACTTTTTCGTCTAGGATAGTGTCGATGGCGACCCAGGACTCATCAGTGAGGCGGTTGATTGTCGGGTTACGCAGCGCGGGCAGATCGGCGAGGATCGCTTCGAGCTTGGACTTCTCGATGTTGAGTTTGAGGCCAACTTTGCTATTGGCTTCGAGTGCGGATGTAAGAAGTAATGCGATGTTTTCGATCTTCTTGCGCTTAGCAGGGTTTTCCCAAGAAACCTTGTTGGCGATCAACACAGTGTTGGTGTTGAGAAGCGTGTCGACGATGCGCAGATTGTTCGCACGGATCGAGTTGCCGGTCTCAGTGAGATCGACGATAGCATCGACCAGATCAGGCACTTTGACCTCGGTCGCGCCCCAAGAGAACTCGACCTCAGCATTGACACCATTCTCCTTGAGATACTGACGCGTGATGTTGACTCCCTCGGTAGCGATGCGCTTACCTTCGAGGTCTTTGACCGTCTGCACGGTCGAGGCTTCGGGCACCGCGATGACCCACTTAGAGGGCTTGTTGGATGCACGACTGTAGACGAGGCTGCACACTTCGACCACGTCGGAATCGTTTTCCTTGACCCAATCCTGTCCAGTAAGGCCACAGTCGAAGTAGCCGTGTTCGACGTAGCGACTGACCTCTTGGGCACGCACGAAGCGACCGTCTAAGTTCTCGTCATCAATCGACGGACGGTAGGAGCGGGAGCTGACTGAAATGTTGAAGCCCGCTTTACCAAAAAGTTTGATCGTGGAGTCCTGGAGGCTGCCCTTGGGCAGACCTAGCATAAGTAATGGCTTGTTTTCCATGAGCGCAAAAGCTGTCGTAGGACGCTTTCGGCACAAGGCTAAATTTGAGAAATACAGCCTTTGAGTAGGCTTTATCTAGTAAAATAAGTATTTATAAATCGATTATTAGTGGCTAGTGTGGTATCGTTACATATACATTTTTAATAAACCAATGGGAAAGCCAACACCACTCGATGCAGGAAAAAAGGCACCCCTCTTCCAATTTACGGAAGCTGGAGTAGCTTACTCGCTAGACTGTTTAGAGCAGCCCTGCCTATTGTATTTCTACCCAAAGGATGATACACCAGGCTGCACAAAAGAGGCCTGTGCAATCCGCGATGCGTGGAGTGATTTTGCCAGTGCTGGACTTAAGGTGGTCGCTGTGAGTAAGGACGACGAAAGCTCGCACAGCAAATTTCGGGAAAAGTACGGACTTCCCTTTCCACTGATCGCCGATACTGGGCTGGAGCTAGCCAATGCCTACGGCGTCTATGGTGAAAAGAAATTTATGGGTAAAACTTACGACGGCATTCACCGCATGTCCTTTCTAATTGGGGCGGACGGATTGATCCTCAAAACCTACTGTAAAGTAAAACCAGATGACCACGCCGGCGAGGTATTAGCTGACTTCACGGCACTTTCTAATTAAATTCCCAACAAGATGAATCAAACACCAAAGCCACTCATCATCGTCGCAGAGGATGATAAAGACCTCTCCACACTGATTGCGACGCAGCTCGAAGTCGCAGGGATGCAGAGCCAAGTCTGCCATGAAGCCAGCCACGTTGGGCGATTCCTGAAGAACAACTTCGCCAATCTAATCCTGCTCGATGTTCACCTTCCTGACGACACCGGTTTCAATCTGATGTCCGATCTGCGTAAAGCAGGTGACAAGACGCCCATCATATTTCTCACCGGTGAGAACAACGAAGTAAAAAAAGTGAACGCCCTAGAAATGGGCGGTGACGACTACATCACAAAGCCCTTTGGATTCCCCGAGCTAATTGCACGGATCAACGCCGTGCTCCGCCGCGCGGAAACAGTGCACGATAGTGATATCACGCAAAACGCCTCCACCACCGACGAACCCTTTGAATTTTGCGGTGCTGAGGTGAACCCACATCGACTCGAAGTGACCTTTGCCGACGGCGAAGTCGAAAGCATCGGGCGTAAGGAGTTGGGCATCTTTACCTACCTCGCCAGTCACCCAAACAAGGTGCTCACCCGCAAGAATTTGATCCACTCAGTCTGGGGAATCCACGCTGATGTGAGTAGCCGCTCGCTTGATCAATATATCGTGAAAATTCGTGAACTTTACAAAAGTCACAGCCTGACGCTTGATGCCTTCCGCACCGTGCATGGCGTCGGCTTTATCTACGACCTTAAGATACCCGAGTAAGCGCAATTACTCGCACGGAAATGAGGATCGTTGTTAAGTATGGCTAAAGACCAGTAAGCTACTCCGCTTGATACCACTCCTTGACGAGTGCTTTCACCGCTTCGGGTGATTCAGCCTCCTCAAAACTAAGCGATGCGGAATTAATGCAATAGCGTAAACCTGTCGGCTTGGGGCCATCGGGGAAAACGTGACCTAGGTGTGATCCGCAGACATTGCAGTGCACCTCCACGCGCACCATACCGTAGCTGTTATCGCGGGTCTCACCGAGGGTGCGCTCATCGATCGGTTGGACAAAGCTTGGCCAACCCGTGCCTGAATCGAACTTATCCATGCTAGTAAACAGTGGTGTATCGCAACCAATACAGCGATAGAGGCCAGTTGCTTTATTATCATTATAGGGATTGGTAAATGGCCGCTCTGTTCCATGGTCTCGGGCGACTCGATATTGGATATCGGTTAGGCGCTCCTTCCACTCGGTTTCCGTCCGTTGGACAGGGAAATCGCCGCTGCTCAGGTCGACATGCGAGGGCAATCCGCAAGCGGAGGCGCATGCACTAACATCGACATCAGTCGTAAGATCTGGACTTGGAGGTGTAGGTTTTTCAGGCATAGCAAAAGTAAAAAGGGCAAAGGCCAATAGGGCAACGAGCACCGCAGGGCCATAATTGCGTAAGTTTGATTGAGTTTTCATGTTAACTGAGAATTGAAATTATAGAGGCTATTCCCATGAATGCAATTCATCGCCTATGCCTATTTGCGATTCGATCAAAGAAAGCCCTTTCACATTCACTCAGCAGTCTATCCCGTGATGATAAATATTCTTGAAGAACGTTCCAGCCTGCGGCTAATGCTAGGGATATGTCAAAAGTAGTCATTATCGGTGCCGGAGGTGTGGGCAATGTGGTCGCGCAAAAGTGCGCACAGCTTACGGATGTTTTTACTGAAATCGTGCTCGCATCGCGCACAGTTACAAAGTGCGAGGCGATCGCTGCAGATGTTAAGGCCAAGCAAAACATCACGATTCGCACCGCGGCGTTAGATGCCGACGATGTCGCTGCGACAACAGAGTTTCTCCAAGCTGAGCAACCAGAACTTTTGATCAACGTCGCCCTGCCCTACCAAGACCTTGCACTGATGGATGCATGCCTAGCCGCGGGCGTTCACTACATGGATACCGCTAACTACGAACCGCACGAAGAAGCCAAGTTTGAGTACAAATGGCAATGGGCTTACCAAGACAGCTTCAAAGAAGCAGGGCTGACTGCGCTACTCGGTTCGGGTTTCGACCCCGGCGTGACGAATGTATTTTGCGCCTACGCACAAAAACATCTTTTTGATGAGATCGATACAATCGATATCCTAGACGCCAATGCGGGTGACCACGGCTACCACTTTGCGACCAACTTCAACCCGGAGATCAACATCCGTGAGATTACCCAAAATGGACGCTACTGGGAAGAAGGCGAATGGAAGGAAGTCGAACCCATGAGCATACACCAGGTCTACGACTTCCCAATCGTCGGACCGCAAGATGCATACCTCCTCTATCACGAGGAGATGGAATCACTCTGCCAGAATATCAAAGGCCTGAAACGCATTCGTTTCTGGATGACCTTTTCTGAGAAGTATCTCACCCACCTCAAGGTGCTGGAAAATGTCGGCATGACTTCAATTGAGCCGATCGAGTTCAAGGGGCAGAAAGTCCAACCAATCGAGTTTCTCAAAGCGGTACTCCCCGACCCAGCCAGTCTAGGGTCACGGACAAGAGGTAAAACCTGCATCGGTTGCGACATAGTGGGCACGAAAGACGGCAAGAAGAAACGTATCTTCATCTACAACAGCTGCGACCACCAAGAGTGCTTTAAAGAAGTCTCCAGCCAAGCGATCAGCTACACCACAGGGGTGCCCGCGATGATTGGGGGACAAATGATACTCAAGGGCCTCTGGAAAGAACCTGGCGTTTGGAATATGGAACAACTCGACCCTGATCCCTTTATGGAAGAGCTCAACCTGCGTGGCCTGTCGTGGGAAATCATCGAACTACCGTTGAATTAAAGAAGTCAGGCTGGCTCTGCCAACCCGACTACTCACAAAAAAGGCCCCCGGGTTGATCGGAGGCCTTTAAGGAAATGGAGTGAGTGAAGAGGTTCGAACTCTCGACATCTACCTTGGCAAGGTAGTGCTCTACCAACTGAGCTACACTCACTTTATTTGGGAAAATTGGGAAGAATCTATGACCGACCTCTCATGTCAACGTGTTTTTAGTAAAATTTAAGGAGACGTTTCGCCCCAGCTTTTACTCTAGATCAAGGTCTATCAGAAACTTACGGCGCAAAGTGTCAGGCAGGGCGATAAAGTCGTTGGCGCGGAGACTAGTGGCGACTTCGTCATTAAGTAATTCGCGGATCGTGGAGCGAAGTTTGACATCGTCGCGCGCATTATGTAGTATATAAAATGCGAGTCGAATGGGATAGTCACCATAGTGCACGTTATCATGGGTGGGGCCGAAAGCAGGTGCGTAGGTGTCGCCACCAGATGAGACCATGAGCACCTTGATATTACTATTCTCTGGCATACGAGAGAGAATAGCGATGGAAGCAGCATCAGAGCCGATTAAATCCTCGATCTCGGTATCTTTGACCATAGACACATTGGGTTTCAAGCCGCCAGCCTTGAAGATGCTGTGTTTAAAAAGCTCTAAGGCGATGCTATTATCGTTGATACCGGCGAGCGCTTTAATATTGCGACTACCCCAACCGGATAGCCCAAGCTCGCCCCAAGTATTGAGATTAAACTCTTCGTTGGAACCGAAAATGCCCCCGAGTCGGGCAACACTGATTTCGTCTATGGGGTTACTATCATTGACCACGATTACGGCGACATCGTAGGCAAAAGGATAGATATTAAATTCATCGCGAGGCACTTCGCCTCCTTCTGGTACTGCAACAATGGCGAGATCAATCTCGTCAGAGCGGAGGCGATCAAGCGCGGGTAAGCTACCAATGCTATCAACGACAAAAGTAGTATCATTTTCTGCGCCGTAGACCTTAAGCGGCGCTAGGATGTAGTCGGCAAGCAGGTCGGATACAGCAATACGAATTTCTTCGGCTTGCGCGGTCGCGATCAGAGAAAGCGGCAGGAGTAAAAATATTTTTCCAAAGTTCATGATCTATCTTTTTTTGGGTAGATAAAAAGTACAATAATAACAATGTCGAATACTGGCTAATGAGAGTCAAACTCTAAGCGGGGCTATCCGGCGCTACTTATCGATGTCAAGTTCAGGCCACTGAATAAGTTTACGGTGAAGAGTACGGCGGCTAATGCCCATAAGCTCAGCAGCGTGGGTACGGTTGCCATTAGTTTTGATCAGCGCATTACGGAGGAGGCGTTTTTCATTTTCCTCTTTGCTCAATGTCGGACTACTGGAGAGTGCCTCCAGCTTGTCTTCCAGCGATGTCTCAGTCTGGTTGTGGTATTTGGGGTCGAGATCGTATTCGGTAAGCTCCTTACCCCGTTTTAACACGACGGTGTTTTCGCAGAAATTACGCAACTCGCGAATGTTCCCTGGCCAGCGATAGTCTTGGAGCACTTTGATCGCGCCTTCGGTCAAATCGATGGGAGCTAGCTCGTTTTCCTCGGCGAAGGAATCGATATAGTGGTTGAGTAGCATCGGTAGGTCCTCTCGGCGATCGCGCAATGGCGGGAGGGGGATAGTAATTACGTGGAGTCGATACAGCAAGTCCTCGCGAAACTCGCCGCGCTTGACCATCTCTGTGAGATTGCGATTCGTCGCGCAGACGAGGCGGACGTCGACTTGGATGGGTTTCGAACTGCCGAGGCGTTCGAAACTGCGGGTCTCAAGAAAGCGTAGAAGTTTGACCTGCGTCGCGGAGTCGATTTCGCCGATTTCATCAAGAAAGAGTGTGCCGCCATCAGCCGCCTCAAAACGACCAATCCGACGCTCGGTCGCACCCGTATAAGCGCCTTTCTCGTGCCCGAAGAGTTCGCTTTCAAGGAGATTGGCTGCCAAAGCCGCACAATGCACGGGGACGAAGGCTTGGCGAGCGCGGTTGCTATTTTGGTGGATGGCTTGAGCGATGAGCTCTTTACCCGTACCAGTCTCTCCTTCGAGTAGTGCAGTGGCCTTGGAAGGCGCAACGAGTTTGACCTTGTCCAGCACGTCGGTGAGGCCAGGTGAGTTACCAACGATACCGTCGAAGCTATACTTCTTGTCGAGCCGCTCGTGCAGAACAACGTTTTCCGCCTCGATTCGGCGACTTTGCAGCGCCCGTTTGATCAGGATTTCCAATTTTTCTAGACTGACAGGCTTGGTCAGGAAGTCGAAGGCGCCGCGTCGCATGGCTTCGACCGCTGTTTCCACATTGCCATAGGCAGTCATCATAATGCAGATCGGCCGGTTTGCTTGGGTAATGGCGCGGTCTATCACCTTAAGCCCTGATTTGCCCGCCATGCGCAAATCTGTCAGCACGATGTCAAAGGTCTCAGCCTCCATAAGGTTAAAGGCCTCATCTGCCCCTGAGGCCATATACACCTCATACTCCTCTTCAAGGGCTATGCTGAGTCCCTCGCGAGTGTTTTTCTCATCATCGACGATTAAAATTGTTACTGGCATGTGAGACATTAAGACACATTCTAGAACTAAATGCAATATTCTCATTGCAATGAAACCTATCGCTTTCTCCTTTGTCTGTTAACCTTCCGCGAATAAATTTGCGAACCTACCAAATTACTATGAGCCAAGATTCAATCGCACCTGAAATCGAAGAAAAATTAAAGTCGGCTATCCAATGGATCCCCACTCTACGCGAGGAGATCGCTCGCGTTATCGTCGGGCAGCATTATCTAGTCGATCGCCTTCTAGTAGGCCTGCTGGCCAATGGCCACGTCCTACTCGAAGGTGTACCTGGTCTAGCCAAGACACTCAGCATCCGCACCCTCGCCTCGGCCACGGCGGCGGACTTCAAGCGAATTCAGTTCACACCCGATCTGCTACCAGCTGACATTCTCGGTACTTTAATTTACAGCCCAAAGGAAAACACCTTCCACACTCGCAAGGGACCGATATTTGCCAACCTCATTCTGGCGGACGAAATCAATCGCGCACCCGCTAAGGTACAAAGCGCACTACTCGAAGCCATGCAGGAGCACCAAGTGACCATCGGCGACACGACTTATCCATTGCCCGAACCCTTCCTAGTGCTGGCCACAGAAAATCCGATCGACCAAGAGGGCACTTACCCCCTTCCCGAGGCGCAGGTAGACCGCTTTATGCTTAAACTCAAGGTTGGCTACCCAAGCAAAGACGATGAGCGAGCGATCCTTGACCGTATGTCCTCGACCGCACCAAATCTGAATGTCGACGCCGTCACCACGCTCGATGCGATCAGCGAAGCTCGGAAGCTGGTCAACGACGTCTTCGTCGACCCAAAGATCCGGGACTACATCGTCGATCTCATTCTCGCGACCCGCGATCCTGAGCAATACAAACTCAAGCTCGGTCAATACATTCAGTTCGGCGCCAGTCCGCGTGCGACTATTAGCCTAACGCTCGCCGCAAAAGCTTGGGCGCTGATGCAAGGACGCGCCTATGTCGTGCCACAGGACCTTAAAGAAATCGGCATGGACGTGCTTCGCCACCGCGTGATACCATCCTATGAAGCCGAAGCCGAAGAGATCAGTAGCGAGGACCTCGTCACCTCGATTTTTGACGCTGTGCCGGTGCCATAAGGGAATAATCAGTCATCACTCATTATTTATAAGTCATTTCTGATGACCCCAACTGACATCATTAAAAAAGTCCGTCGCCTAGAAATTCGTACACGACGGCTCGTTACCGATTCGGTGACAGGGGCTTATCACAGCTCTTTCAAAGGTCGTGGTATGGACTTTGAAGAAGTTCGCGAATACGCCATCGGTGACGACGTGCGTACGATCGATTGGAATGTATCGGCTAAGATGGATCGACCCTTCGTAAAAGTCTTCCGGGAAGAGCGCGAGCTGACACTCATGTTACTGATCGACCTAAGTGCCTCAGGCATTTTCGGCTCCGTCGAGCAAAGTAAGCGCGAGCGAGCCGCAGAGATCGCTAGCGTGATCGCCTTTTCCGCTTCGCAAAATAACGACAAGGTTGGGCTTCTCCTCTATACTAAGGAGGTTGAGCACTACATTCCGCCTAAAAAAGGTCGCCGACATATTCTACGAGTGATTCGTGACATACTTTTTTTTGAACCCTCTGGCAAAACGACCAACCATAAGTCCGCACTCGACTACCTCAATCGCGTACAACGTCGTAAAAGTGTCGTCTTTTTGATCTCTGATTTCATCGATAACGACTCCCCGCTCCCCATTTCCGATTCACCACTCTTCGCGACACTCGCCCTCACCCATCAACGACACGACCTTATAAGTATCGCCCTGAGCGATTCCCGTGAATACGTGCTACCAAAAGTCGGCCTAATAACACTCGAAGACGCCGAGACTGGCGATATGGTCGAGATTAATACCAGCAGCCATAACATAAGAGAGCGCTATGCAAAGCTCGCTGAGGAACGCCTTGAAGCTTTTCGAGCCGGCATGCGTAAAAAAGGCCTCGACTGGATCGAAGCTCGCACAGATCAACCATATCTACCTGCACTGCGTAAACTCTTCGCTTTACGTGCTAGTAGGCACTAAACGAGAACTAGAAATGATATTTCTTGCCCAGATGCCCGCCGCACCACAGATGCCGCCCCTACCTGAAGGGCCATCGCTCGATCGCGTTCGTGGCCCCATTGAGATACCCGCTTACGAACCTTGGCAAATAGTATTAGCACTCGGCTTTGTTGTTCTTTTTATTGGCCTATTAATTTGGTTAGCCGTACGCAGTCGCCGAAAAGCAACGAAAACGACTCCGCCCTACGAGGCTGCCCTAGCAGAGCTGCAAGCCGCCGCTGACTTAAGCGCTAAAGACGACGAACGTTTTGCAATACTAAGCTCGCAAGCTCTACGCCGTTATCTCGAAGACGAATTTGGCCTACGTTCGACAGCTCGCACGAGCGAGGAATTTCTCCTTAGCCTAAAAGGCAATACCCAATTCGACGAATCTTTTCAGACAACACTTAGCGAAATACTCGACAGCCTCGACCAGACTAAATTTTCGCAGCAAACAATCAGCATCGAATCACGTATCCATATTATCGATACATTAAAAGATCTCATCAATCAAGCGCAGGTCATTAGCCAAAAGGAAGGAACCCACCAATGAGTTTCTTTCAATTCGAGGATCCCGCATTTTTCTTTTTACTCCTTCTAATACCCATCCTAGCGTGGTGGGCAGGTCGTATGGGACCCGAAGCGGCTGTCCGTTTTTCCAGTATAGCACTCGTCAAGAAGATTAGCCGCAATCGTCATAGCCGTCCCGGCAAGCTACTCTTCGGCCTGCGTTTGCTCGTGCTAGTCTCGCTCATCGCTGCCCTCGCTCGTCCACAGATTGGTCGGATGAACGAGGACACCGAGGCCGAAGGTATCGATATCGTCGTCACGCTTGACCTCTCAGGATCCATGCGCGCACTCGATCTATCGACCCAAGACGATATCGTCACGCGCCTCGATGCGGCTAAGCGCGTAGTCGAAAACTTTATCGGTAAACGTGAATTCGATCGTATCGGCCTCGTCGCTTTTGCCGCCAATGCTTACGTTGTCAGCCCGCTCACGCTCAATCACGACTGGCTCAAACGCAACCTAGAGCGGCTCGAGCTCGGCGAGATCGATGGCGGTGGTACTGCCATTGGCACAGCCCTCGGAGCGAGTATCAATCGCTTACGTGAGCATGACGCCCGTAGTCGTATCGTCATTTTGCTCACAGATGGCGAGAATAATTCAGGCGCCCTCTCCCCCATTGCCGCCGCCGAGGTCGCCAAGACTCTTGGAGTCAAAGTCTACACCATCGCCACCGGTAAAAAAGGCCGTGTCCCCATCCCTGCGACCGACCGTAAGGGACAAATCGTCCGCGACAGTGAAGGTAGGCCCGTTTATCGAGGTCGCAGCGATATGTCGAACTACGACGAAGCTGATTTGACCGAAATCGCCGAACTCACAGGCGGTCGTTTTTTCAGCGCAACCAAGGACGGCGACCTAGAACGCATCTACGATGAAATCGACCAACTCGAAACCAACAAAATCGAGCTACGGTCTTACGCCACATTCACAGAGTTGTTCGTCTGGCTAGCAAGCCTAGCGCTGCTCTTACTCGCTCTTGAGCAGGTCCTTCGCAACACCCGCTACCGCCGCCTACCATGAGTTTTGAGGATCCAGTCTGGTTGAGAGTTACGCCGATACTACTCCTACTCTTCGGCGGAGTGCTCGCGTATGGTTTTCGACGGCGCGATGCCTTACTCGGTCGTTTTGCGGCCAGTCGACTACTCGACCAGTTGACCGAAGAAGCCAGCTTCACTCGCACATGGATCAAGGCAGGCTGTATCTTGCTTGCCGTTCTAGCCATTGGTATTGCACACGCGCGTCCACAACTTGGCGTCGAGTGGTCGGAGCGCAAAGCACGCGGCCTGGACATAGTCTTCATCCTTGATAGCTCTAAGAGCATGCTTGCCACCGATCTGCGTCCCACCCGCCTAGATCGTGCAAAGCTTGCCATTATTGATCTTGTCGAGCGCCTAGAGGGTGACCGTATCGGCCTCATCGCCTTTGCGGGGCAAGCCTTTCTACAAACCCCGCCCACCCTTGATTACTCCGCCTTTCACGAGAGTCTCGACGCCATCGACCCCAGCATTATGACGAGCGGCGGCAGCGATCTCGGCAACGCGATCGATGAAGCGACCAAGGCATTTCCTTCGCAAAACAACATCAAGGTCGTCGTCTTGCTAACCGACGGCGAAGACCTAAGCGGCAACGCCGCCAGCGCTGCCACCAGAGCTCGCGAGGATGGCATCCAGGTTTTCACGATCGGCATCGGCACGCCCGAGGGCGAATACTTACGCATCCGCAATGAACAAGGCATTGAAGAATTCGTCCGAGATTCGAGCGGGCAACCCATACTCAGTAAACTCGATGAGAATACCCTCCAAGCCATCGCTCAGGCAACTGGGGGTATCTATAGCCAACTTAGTAGCGATTCCCTCGACCAGCTTTATAATTCTGTCATCGCTAGGCTTCCACGCGAAGAGCGCGAATCAGAATTGCAGGAAATAGGCATTGAGCGTTTCCAATGGGCGCTCGCTTTCGCCCTAGTCTTTCTTGTATTTGATATACTAATACGCCGACGCAGAAGTGCTGCGATCGATACTAGCATGCTTATTCTCACAACGCTAACTCTTAGCCCAACAGATACAATTGCTAAGACTGAATCCAATCTCAATGCCTACAGTAATTACAATGCAGCTTACAGAGCACTGGCTCAAGGGGACTACGAAGCCGCTCAAACCGGCTACGAAAACGTACTTTCCAAAACGAATGACCTCAGCTTGCAGCGCGACGCTCTCTACAACCTAGCCCACGCTACCTACCAACAAGGACACACAAGCTACGAGAGCGGCGACCCACAAGCAGCTCTCGTTCAAGTTGAAAAAGCCGAGGCCTTATTTCAATCCGCCCAAGAGATCGATACCAGCGACACATCAATTCAAGCAGACATTGAGCAAGTCTCGCGAGTTCGTGAAGCCATCGAAAAATTAATCGAACAACAACAGTCACAAGATAGTAAAGAGCAGTCTGGAGAATCGGAAGAGAATCAGGATTCATCCGAAGAAGGTGAGGACTCAGAAGATTCACAAGATAGCGAGCAGTCTGAAACCAGCGAGCTAGGCGAGAACTCTTCCAAAGATCAACAGAACCAAGAAAATGAATCAGGAGAGGAAAGCACCGAGCAATCCAACCAAGACCAAGAAGGCTCAGAAGGCGATCCGTCCGAGGAATCGGGCGACCAAAAAAATCAAGAGACGACGGACGAAGAAGGCGAAGGCGCTTCAGCCAACGATCAAGAATCAACTGAAGACCCTCTTGACGACATCCCACAGTCCCAACCAGGCGAAGAAAGTGAGGAATCCGGAGATGAAGAAGGTCAACAAACTGGGACCACCGAAACCACCGAGGGCGAAAGTAAGCAAGATGATCAGGCTGGCAGCATGAGCAGCGAAGTAATCGAGGGCATGACCGAAGCTGAAGCCGCCGCCCTGCTTGATTCACTTCGCGGCAAAGAAACCCTCCTACCCTTTAACAACCAAGCGCGCGGTAAGCGCTCAGGCGACACCCGAGACTGGTAAACAAATTTTATCTATGCACCGATTCAAATTCACATTGGCACTTCTCCCTTGGCTCTTAGCGCTCACCACGAGCGCTGAGATTAGCGTGACTGCAATCTTCAATCCGCCCCGCATCGCACTGGGCGACAAGGCCCAGTATGTTCTTGAGATCAAAGAGTCTAGTACTAGCCTACAGCCGGCAATAGAGCCTGTCACCAGCCTGCCCATCCCGCAATCTGGAGGACTAGAGTTAACAAACGGTCGCACCGGAACCAGTCAGCAGACCAGTATCATCAACGGCGCGCGAGAATACAGCGTCACGCAACAGCTCATCATTGATGCCGATGCTCCTCGCATCGGCACCTTTACTCTCCCCACTTACGTTTTTCAATACAAGGGGCAAACGCTCCGCGCTCCCACCGCCACACTCCAAGTCGTCGAACGCGCGGCCGACGCGGGCCCGACCACAGACGAGTTAATCTTCCTAAAAGCCGACACGCCCGATCAGCTCTATATCGGTCAGACAACAACTCTTGAGCTCAAACTCTATATAGCACCAAATGTCCGGCTCTCGGGCCTCAATAGCTTCGATCGAAATGCCGATGGCTTCACCATAAGTAGTGAATTGCCTGAGAGTAAGGAGACTTCCGAGATCGTCAATGGTCGTAGCTACCGCGTGCTTAACTGGACGCTCACCATTACGCCAATACAAATAGGCCCACAGGATTTGAATTTTCAATTTACCGTATCTGCAAGCCTACCTGGGCAAAATAATCGCACCCGCGATCCACTCGGCGGGCGAGGCTTCGGAAGTAGCCTCTTCGACGACTTTTTTACTCGCTCCGAGCGCTTTAGCCTTAGCACCGAGCCAACAACGGTTGAAGTCCTCGCGCTCCCAACAGCCGACAAGCCCGCTAGTTTCACTGGTGCGATTGGTGACTTCGCCATGCAAGTCTACACCGACCGCAATCAGACCCAAGTAGGCGAGCCGATCATGCTCTCAGTCGAAATCTCTGGAAACGGAAACTTTGACCGTATCAATGGCCCCACTATTCCAGAAACAGCCGACTGGCGCATTTACGAGCCCGAGTCAAACTTCCAACCGCGTATTGCGGGCAGCGCCCTGCTTGGCACTAAACGCTTCGACTATGTAATGATACCGAAGCAAGCGGGCACCCTAGAAATTCCTGAGATGCGCTTCGCTTACTTCGAACCTGGAACGCAGCGCTACACTCAGCTCAGTTCACCAGCCATTGAGATTGAGGTCAGTCCTTCAGGTCGTCCCGCCACGCCATCTGGACCGAGCACTCAGACTGCGCCACCTCCTAGCACCGCATTACTTCCACTCCAGCAAGAACTTACCGTAGAGGAAGCTCTCCTCACGCTCGACTACCGCCCACGCTCCATTCACGCGACAAGCCATTGGAACAACACCCGCTTCTGGTCGATTAACGCGGCCATAGCCGTCGGCTTAGTCACCTATGGCCTCGCGCTCAGGCGCAAGCGTCGACTGAAAGAAGATCCTGCTTATGCCGCTCGACAAAGGGCTAAGCAGGAACTCCGCACGAGCAAAACAGCCGCGCAACAAGCCAAAGTGGCAGACCACTTTTACGCCCAAGCCCAAAGTGCCATCCGCCTAGCCGTGACCTATCGATCGGGCGAAAACAACCGCACAGCAGATATCGACACACTCTGCGAAGTCATGTTAAAAAAAGGCCTCTCCGAGCGAGCGATCTCGCAAACCCGCAGACTCTTCGCCACAGCAGACGCCCTACGCTTCGCAGGCAAGGAATCGAAGAGCGATCTCGCTAAAGCCAAGTCAGAACTAGAAGGGATTTTGAAAGCACTATGAGTTCCTTAACACAAATAGTTCACTTCGCCGGAGTCCCATTTTTAGGCAAACTGGATTCACGCATCAGCTTGCCACAGCTGAGACTCCGACCCTTGCCTCTACGATACATCCAGCTGTGCCTATTATTCTTCAGCGCACTACTCTCTCCTATCCAAGCAGACGATTTCCAATCAGGGCTTGATGCGTATCACGAAGCTAAATATGCCGAAGCCACCGCAGCCTTTGACCGCAGCCTTGAATCTTCAGAAAACGCAGCGACACGCCATAACCTAGCACTCAGTCTCTACCAGCAAGGCCAAGCTGCTGACGCCGTCTGGCAACTTGAACGCGCCTTACGCCTAGCACCTCTCAACAAAACCTACATTTTCAAACTCGGTGCACTCCGCCAAATACTCGGACTCTACGACACCCCTACTGACTGGTGGCAAAGCGCGGCCAATATTCTAGCAAAAAAGATCTGGATCTGGATTGCATGTACTTGCTTTTGGATCGTGATCGCGGCGCTTGCACTACCACGCATCGGTGGCTTCCAGCGCCCTATACTTTTAAAGCTTTTTTCAGGCATCGCAACCGTATGCCTCCTCTTAGCACTTACTGCGCTGACGATTCAAATTACGCAACAATCGCCAGGGATCGTCATTTCTAACGATGCTGTCGACCTCCACCACGCCCCTGCCAGCGCGGCACCCAAGGCCGGCGTCGCTCGCCCTGGAGAGCGCGCATACATAATCGACCAACATAATAATTTTCTAAAAGTCGAAACTGAGGCTGAGATCACTGGCTGGATTCAAGTGGACGCGTTTCGAAAACTTTAAGGATCTATAAAACCGCTGGCTGGTGCTGACTCATACAATGCAGGGCGCCGCCTTCTTTAATAATGTCGCTGCAATCAACTGCGACAATCTCCCGGTCGGGAAAACAGTCGCCAATTATTTCTAGGGCGGTCGTATCGTTTTTTGGCTGACCGTAGGTGGGGACAAGGACGGCTCCATTCAGCACGACAAAGTTTAGATAGCTCGCGGCTAGGAGTTTACCTTGGTGAGTGATAGGATCAGGCAGCGGGAGTTTCACCAATGCGAAGGGCTTGCCCTGCGGTGTTCGGAAATCTTGCAGGCGGCGAGTGTTCTCGGCGAGTGCACAGTAGTTGCTATCTTCTGTATCGGTGGCTTCAGCGATGAGAATGCCATCGGCTTTGAAAAAGCGGGCAAGGTTATCGATATGACCATCAGTATCGTCACCGACGAGGCCATCGCGAAGCCAAAGTATCGTATCTACCCCAAGACCGGAGCTGAGCTGTTGTTCAAGCTTGGCTAGCGTGGTGTCGCCGTTACGCGTGGGATTAAGCAAGACGACCTCGGTAGTCAGAATATAGCCAGCGCCATTGCTCTCAACAGCGCCGCCTTCGAGAACTTCGTTAAATTCGAAATGGCAAAGGCCGAGCTGCTCCGCAATCCATGCGGTGGCACGATCGTCTTTTTGCTGTTCGGGGAATTTGTTACCCCAGGCATTGTAGCGCCAGTCCGTAATGCAGAGTTCTTGTTTATGATCGTGGATGAGAAAGAGTGGGCCAAAATCGCGTATCCAAACATCATCGGTTTGGTAATCATAGAGTTCGACTGCTGAGTCGTCGCCATAGCTGGCCATGAGCTTGCGAAGAATGGGCTGCTCTTCGGCAGCGCAGAGAACTCGCACGTATTGGTAGCGGGCGGCGAGCACATAGAGTGCGGCGACTTGCTTGCGAACGCGTTCAAAACAGTCTGGCCAAAGATTCCGACGAACAGGCCAAGCGAACCAAATTGCCTCTTGCCGCTCCCACTCGGCGGGGAATCGGTAACCGAGTTCTTTAGGTGATTTGAATGCCGCCATAAGTGAAAGGATAACCGACTCACTAAAATCTGACACAGCAATCCACAACATCCGCGCACTCGCGGTTTTCACGGACATCGTGGACGCGAATAAAATCAACCCCCGATTGAATGCCGAGAGCAGTCGTGGCGAGTGTGCCATTGAGACGTGCTTTCGGGTCTTTCAAATTAAGCAATTTGGCTATCATAGACTTGCGTGAGGCACCCAAGAGTATTGGGTAACCTAAGGCAATCAGCTCGGGCAAGCGGCGCATGATTGTCCAGTTCTCTTCATAGGTTTTGCCAAAGCCTAAACCGGGATCTAATATGATGGCATCATCACGCACACCAGCAGCTTTAACGAGCTCGACTGAACGCTGTAGGAAAGTTTGTATCGCCACCATAACATCGCCGATGCCCGCTTCTTCGGCGGAGCGGTTGTGCATTAAAATACAAGCTCCGCCGCTAGCCATCACCTCGGCCATACGGGGGTCGCGCTGCGCACCCCAGACATCATTGACTATATCGGCACCAGCGGCGAGCGCGGCCTCGGCCACATGGGCCTTTGATGTGTCGATGGAAATGATCACATCGGTGTGCGGGCGAACTTGTTGAATAAAAGGTATCACACGAGCGATTTCTTCGGTCGGTGAAATGGGGACGTGCCCGGGGCGGGTCGATTCGCCACCGATATCGATAATCTCAGCACCCGCCTTAACCATGAAGTGAAAGTGCAAGCTGGCCGCATCGAGATCAACGAAATCGCCACCGTCGGAGAAAGAGTCGGGAGTGAGATTTAGAATGCCGACAAGGTGCGTGCGTTTCCCAAGCGTAAGGTCGCGACGAGTAGTGTGGTAGATGCTCATATTAGCCTATCCAATAATAATAATTAACGAAAAAGACAATTAGTTATGCAAGCGCATGGAAGCCAAAATTTAGTCATTATTATTCAGATAGCCCAGATCAAATACTGCCATCGATGACTCTGCTGTTGCCTCTCGTCAAAGGACTCCTCAGTTTTCTAGTTTTAAACAAGATATATCAGCAAATTAAAATGTCAGAACTCACTCGCGCACAAAAAGACGAATTTATCAAATTCATCGCATATCTCTGCGATGAAGCGTCCAAAGAGATACTGCCTCACTACGGCCCTGACATAGAGATCGAGCGGAAATCTGACGCCACCCCCGTCACTCTAGCGGATCAAAATGCGGAGAAACGCATCCGTGAGATCCTCGCAGAGCGTTACCCCGAGCATGGTATCATCGGTGAAGAATACGGCCGCGAGCGAGACGATGCCGACTTTGTTTGGGTGCTCGATCCGGTCGATGGCACGAAGTCTTTCATTTCTGGAGTACCACTCTTTGCCACCTTGATTGCACTCATGCATAAAGGTCGCCCCGTAATCGGAGCGATCAACCAACCAATACTCGAGCAGATGGTGATCGGTGATTGCGAGACGACGACCCTAAACGGCAAGCCTGTGTTTGGGCGCGATGCCTGCCCGCTCAGCGAAGCGACACTCAGTACGACGGATCCGATCCGTAAAACATTGTGGCAAAACGAGGCTGATTGGACGGCGCTCCCACCGAAGACCGCTCTCTACCGTTCTTGGGGCGATGCGGGTGGCTACATTCTACTCTGCTCGGGCTTTATCGATATCATGTGTGATCCTATGATGGAGATCTGGGACTGCGCGGCCATCCTACCCTGCCTTGAAGGTGCGGGCTTCACAGTGACCGGCTGGAATGGAGGCGACGCCTTTGAAGAGCGTTCCATCATCGCAGCCAAAGCACCGCTCCACGGCGAAGTCATGGCAACCCTTTACCCCGGCAAGTAACCGTCCTAAAATAGCTTGTAGCTTCACACGCCATGGCCGCATTTATCCAACACTTTAAAAACGGGTTTTACGCTGCGAGAGAATACAATACACTCAAACTCATGCCCCTACGCCAGACACTGGCGGGCTACCAAGTCGGCTACTTAAGTGGCGACCTACGCGCCGGGCTGAATGTCGCCCTACTCGCCTTTCCTCAAGGCATGGCCTACGCATTGATCGCTGGATTACCCATCCAATACGGTATCTATGGCTCCGCCATCGCAGCGATGGTCGCCCCGATTTTTGCAAAAAGTCACTTCATCACAGTAGGACCAACCAATGCCACATCAGTCATGCTACTGAGCGCTTTCGCTAGCCTCGGAATCGTAGGGGTGGAAAAGCTCGGCATGGTGCCATTACTCATCCTGATGGTTGGGCTCTTTGTGGTAATCGGCGCCTACTTCAAAGTTGCCAATTTGGTGCAGTACATTTCCCGCTCGGTTATTACTGGCTACATCACTGCGGCCGCCTTACTGATAATCACAAATCAGATCCCAAAGTCCCTAGGGCTAGAGATGCTGGACAAGGGAGCCACTTTTTACCAATCAGCGGTTCTAATGTTCCAATCCATCCATACTGCGCATTGGGCGACGCTTGCTGTCAGTCTTTCGACCGCCTGCCTATTCTTTTTCTTAAATAAAAAATTTAAAGCACTCCCAAATGTCGCGATCTGCTTGGTCGCGATATCTGCGGCAACGGAGTTACTTCTTGGGCACGAGAGCGGGATCAAATTCCTAAGCGCAATCAATGCAGCAGATTGGTCATTTCAAACGCCGGAATTTTCGCTCAATAGCATTCAATTACTGGCCAGCCCCGCGCTCGCGATCGCTTTACTTTGTATCCTCGAGGGAATCTCTATAGGCAAATCGCTGGCAGCCAAAACAGGCGGCCGTCTCGATGCCAACCAAGAGATGTTCTCCATTGGTATGGCCAACATTGCTTGCGCTTTTTTCTCAGGAATGCCCGCTTCCGGTTCGCTAACTCGCTCAACACTCAGCACAACAAGCGGCGGACGCACCGTTCTGGCAAGCTGCATCAGTGGCCTCATTGTCTTTCTCGGTGCATTTGCTTTAGGGCCGCTCACACAATACATCCCACAATGCACACTAGCTGTCCTAGTTATCGCAATCGGCATTTCGCTTATTAACAAACACGCCATCCGTGTTGTGACCTTTTCGACAAAGTCCGATGCAGCCGTCTTTGTCGCGACCTTTGTAAGTGGCCTTTTTATGCCACTCAACACTGCTATCTATGTGGGTGTGGGCACCTCGATCATCCTCTTCCTCAAAAAAGTGGCTCGCCCCGAGATGGTTGAATACACTTTCAACAAAGAAGGCCAGCTGGCTGAGATGGATAAGCCCGAGCAGCGATCCGTTCCCCAAGTTTCTATCGTCCACGTGGAGGGCGAACTCTTTTTCGGCGCGGCGGATCTATTTCACGATCAAATGCGCCGCATATGCGAAGAGCCCAATCTCAAGATCGTCGTTCTTAAAATGCGCAACGCGCATAATCTCGACGCCACGGGTGTGATGGCGCTCGAAGAGTTGCTGCTCTACATGGGTGAGAAAGGTCGCTATCTTATCTTGAGCGAGGTAAAGGCTGACATGATACGCGTGCTGAAAAACTCAGGCATTTATGAACAGATTGAGGAACGCAATATCTTTACCGACGAACCGAGCAATCCCACGATGTCGACCGCCAAGGCACTGAAACGGGCTAAAGATCATCTTGGGGACACGCAGGCCGATGTGTCGATCTACGTCGACCGTATGCGAGATAAAACGAAGCAAGGCGAGCGCCCTTAGTAAGGAACATACTACCCCTAGGCTGAGTAAATCGACGCTAAATCTGGCCAAAGCCAATCGTGGCGCGGAGTCGTCTCCGTGAAAACGACTGATCACCTTTATGTTTCTGCGTATTGTCTTTTCTTACTATCAATCAATAGAGGATAAATCATAGATCGCATATCCTGCCAATAGATTGGGAAAAACTGAGCATTCACTGCGCCAATCGCCAGCAAGGAATGCTCGGTTCTCAATAACCAGCTTACGGGCATTGCAATATTCTTCGAACTCGTTCACTGAAAACGAATTGGTCGGCTGAGTTTCGTACCAAGGTTTCGGATACACTTCGTTTATCACACGGCGGCCTTTGAAGAGTGTGCATAATCGATTCACCCAGAAGCCCTTATTGATAAAGCCAACGGTCACCTTTTTTCCAACTCGCAAGCCTTCTGCCAGTATTGTACCCGCATCGTCGAGCTGCTCCACAGTGCGACTAAAGATGACACGGTCGAATGCACCATCCGGAAAAGTCGCCAAAATAGTACGAGCATCACCCTGATAAGCAGGCACACTACGTTTCACACAGCTAAGAATCTTATCAAAATCGATATCCACACCCACGCCATAGATCGACTTCTTCTGCTTGAGATACTCCAGCAGCACACCGCGGCCACAGCCGAGGTCGAGCACGCGCTCGCCCGGCTCCACCCACTGGGCGATCACCTGAAAATCAGCTTGGCGTTTTTTATCGATGGGACTCATACGATTAGCGTGTAAGAAAACGATGGATGAGTTCGTAGAGCTTGGGCGCTCGAACAAGGAAGGAGTCATGGCCAAAGTCCATCGCGAGTTCGGCGTAGGTGGCATCTTTACCTAAGCGCAGGAGTGCCTCGACCACCTCACGATTGCCATGAGGCGGGTAGAGCCAGTCTGAAGTAAAACCGATAACTAGACCCGGGGACGTCACCGCACTGAGTGTCGCATCTAATGACTCCGGACTGTGCAAATCGAAACGATCCAGAGCTTTGGTCAGATAAAGATAAGTATTGGCATCGAATCGTGAAACGAAACTCGCGCCCTGATAGCGCAGGTAACTCTCCACTTCAAATTCGACATCGAAATGCTCTTTGGATTCGTCGCCGGAGCGTCTCTTGCGTCCAAATTTACTTTCCATTCCAACATCGGAAAGATAGGTAATGTGTGCCATCATCCGTGCCACGGCTAGGCCTTGATCCGGGCCGCACTCAGGATCGTAATCGCCCTGCTTCCATGCAGGGTCGGAAATAATGGCTTGGCGACCCGTATCGTTAAAGGCAATGGCTTGCGCAGTATGACGCGCACCTGAGGCCAGCGCGATATAGCGTCCCAGTCGCTCGGGGAAGTCGATTGCCCATTGTAGAGTCTGCATACCGCCCATACTGCCACCGATGACGGCGTGAAGACGGTCGATACCGAAGTCATCAATGAGAAGCGACTGCGCTTTTACCATATCTTGCACAGTAAGTTTAGGGAAATCGAGCTTATAGGCCTTGCCCGTTTGCGGGTTAATCGAACCGGGACCAGTCGAACCTTGGCAGCCACCGAGCACATTGGAACATATCACAAAATGGCGGGTGGTATCAATGGGCTTACCCGGGCCGACCATGAAGTTCCACCAGCCTTGCTTGCGCTCTTCGATACCATGGACGCCAGCGCAGTGGTGATCGCCGCTGAGAGCATGACAGATCAGGATAGCGTTGTCCTTGGCCGCATTAAGATGTCCGTAAGTCTCATAGCGGAGTGTCAGCTCAGGGAGCTTGCCCCCCGAGACGAATTTGAACGGCTCTTTGGAAACAAAATCCTGATACTCGACGAATCCGACTTCTCCCTCCTCGGGAATGATCGGCGCTTGTTCGGAATCATTCATGAAAGTATTTTCTTAGGCCTGATAGCGGTATAGTGAGTGCGCAAGCAAATCCAGTTAAAAAGGAGTCATGACTACTTCTGCCTCAATATATAACTTGCTTAGCATGATCCAATGGCGCCTCTAGTCACCACTACTTGGCTGAACGAAAGGTCACGGCCTTCAGATTGTTATCAAGGCGGATATCGTCTTCGACCTTCTTGGGCATGACGCGAGCGGCGAGGCTGAGCGTTTCGTCACTGTCCAGTGGGGGGATCTGAGTAAATACTTTACGCGTGGTCGTCTGTCCAGGTCCAAGAGAACCAAGGATGAAGCTGATGGGCTCGGCCTCACCAACGAAGATTTCGAGCTGAGCATCACTGAACCAGTTGGTGCCACGATTCTGGACGGTGACTTCAATCGGCATAGTGTTACCAGGCTGGGCATCGGGCTGGAGGTAAATGTCGGCTAGCGCGACGTCGAGTAGATTAGGCGTGGCGCGCTCGCGTAAGCGATCCCAATCAACGAGGCCAGCACCGTAGACTGGGTCAGCGCTAGGCGGGCCTTGGTCGTTGAGGTAGCGCTTGAGGGCCTCTACCGCTTGTTTGGGCGACAATGCGTCATCACCAGAGATAAGCGAAGCGATCGTACCGCTCACAAAGGGCGCGGCAGCAGAGGTGCCGGAAAATAGTGTGGTCCCTTTTTCTTCTTTGGCTGTTAGAACGCCGACGCCTGGAGCGGCAAAGTCAATTTCCTTGGATTGATTTGAAAAGTTCGCATGTTGCCCACCCGCATCCACTGCGGTTACGGAAAGCACTTGCGGATAGGCTGCAGGATATGGCATCCGATTGTAGCCGTCATTACCCGCGGCAGCGACCATGATGACACCGCGATCGTCGGCATATTTGACGGCTTGGCGAAGCAGCGGCGTGTCCTGGTAGACACCGAGGCTCATATTGATAATCTGCACGCCGAGATCGACCGCTTGCACGATGCCTTGGGCTACATCGTAGCTGTTTCCTAAGCCTTCATCATCCAAGACGCAAACAACAAATAGCTCGGCAGCGGGGGCAGTAC
>ERZ802822.624-NODE-624-length-24150-cov-11.442446_pt1 | contig 24150 bp, 21 predicted proteins | sample MGYA00345649_ERZ802822 | MGnify/ENA primary metagenome ERZ802822 (study PRJEB30503, sample SAMEA104212359) | marine metagenome | biome: Westerlies Biome; feature: [SRF] surface water layer (ENVO:00010504) within the epipelagic zone...; material: water...
AGATATCATCATCTTTTTTAAGACCCGCCATATTTAATACACTTTCATCAACCTCTTCTCTAATGACATCGACTACATCATCGACTGTAATCCTACCTAATAAAAATCCTTGATTATCCACCACAGCAGCGGATACTAAATCTGCGTTTTCAAATCGTCTTGAGACTTCGTGTTCTCCTAAATCTGGATCAATAGGGTCTTCATCTTTTTTCATGATTTGGAAAACATATTTTGAAGGTTCTGCAACTAAGACATCTTTTAATGAGACGAACCCGTGATACATATTAATTCTATCAGTTACAAATATTTTATCTGTTTGATCAGGTAAACTTTTCATTCGTCTTAAATATTTTAAAAGCACATCAACAGTTACATTACTTCTTATAGTAATGGTATCCGTATTCATGAGCCCACCTGCTGTACCGTCTTCAAACGACAAAACTTTTTCGAGTCTTTCCTGATTTTGTTTGGTAAGACTCTTAATCGCTTTTCTAGTTAAGCCTTTTGGAAGAGATTGGATAATATCTGCAAGGTCGTCAGAATCAAGCTTCTCTGCAATCTTTACTAGACCTTCAGTTCCGTCTTTATCAATAAGTTCATCAATTAAATTTTCTCGAACTTCATCATGTAGCTCAGCGAGTGTCTCACCTTTATTTTCATCGGTAACTAATGTCCATAAAAGATCCCTTCTGTTACGAGGTGTACTTTCTATGACATCAGCAATCTCAGATGGATATAGAGAATTGAGTAGATTTTTTGCTTTGATAACTGCACCGCTATCAAGAACTTCGGAAAGTTGGTCAAGAGTGACAGTATTATCTTTATTAATGCTTTCTGCAGGCATTGGTCTGACCTCTCTTGATTTTGTTTAGTTTTTTACATATTTCTTACTCAAAGATAACACAAAGGGCCTACTTAAGTAAGTAGGCCCCGATATATATAAATGAAATCTTTATCTTAAGAAGGCTAGCTGTCTATGAAATTAGGTTGGTTGTTAACGTCAAACTAATGGGGGCAGCTAGCCTCTCATCTAGATCCAAAGAGGATTAGAAGTCATGTCTTAGACCAAAGATATAAGTTCTGAAGTCTGTTGAATTATTACCTGCATCACCATCGTGATCAGAATAACCAGCGTAGAATCTACTTGTCTTAGATAGCTTATATTGCATACCTACGTTGTAAGCAGGTCCATCACCTTCTGTAGCAGATCCTGCATCAGATTCAGTATTAGCAATTGAATACTGAAGCTTCATTGGACCTGATGAGTAGTGAATACCATACCAATCTACTTCACCTTCTGAGCTGTCGAACATTTTGCTGTCAATCTCAACATCTTCATGCATATACCATACTTTGACCTTTCTTTTATCAGCAAGTTTCATATCATATGTAATAGTATATTTTTTGTTTTCTTTGTCAGCACTGTGATCGTGGTTCATTGCATACACAAGACTTAAGCCTTTAATACCTAAGTTTTTGTACTCAAGACCGTAACCATAATCTTTCTTGTTATTTGAAGAATATGCAGCTTCGTCATGGTTACTGAAACCTCTAATAGCTGCAAATCTGAAGTTACCAGCTTTAAGCTCGTAAAAACCAGCTGTTCTCCAATAACCTGAATGAGACATAGCACCTTGTGAGATACCACGTGTGTCTCTCATTTGCGCTAATGTATCATGTAAGATATCGTGTTTAGCTAGGTATTTGTAAGGTGATTCCATAGAACCAAACTTAAATTGACCATATGGAGTTAATACACCTAACCAAGACTGTTTGTTGGTAAATGCATGTGCTTTAGCCGCTTCTTCCTTGTCTCCTGAGTTTTTTGCAACATCTTCACCGTCTAGTCCAGATGAGTCACCATCGCCAAGGTCTATCGCCCACTCAACTTTATAGTTGACTGAATAGCCATTGCCGATAGAGCTTTTACCTTTAAAGCCCATACGAGCCATACCTTCATCATCAAAGATTGTGGTGTTAGCTTCTGCACCGGCTTTTTTTGTATTACTGTATTGAGACCAAAGTCGACCATAAAGCCTCGCACTAGAGCCTTTTTTAAGAGCTGGAGATGCGACTGCTTCGTTTGGTTTGATGACAGAATTTGTCATAGCACCACCCGTGAAACCGACTAAAGGAACTGCAAGTAAAGCAAGTACAAGATATTTTTGTAATTGTTTCATATTTCCTCTTTGTTTAATAACGTTAAATTTTTCCCTAAATAAGGAATAGTCAAAGGATATAAAACTAAAGTGAAAAGTTTTAATAAATGTATATGAAAGATTTATATATGAAATATGACAGAATTATGAATCATGTTAGGTTTCATTTTTTTTTAATATAGCGTTTAACCTTATGCCTATATCTTGATAAATTTCGAGTAATTTTTGTTTTCTCTCATTAAAGTCTACGATATCTGCAGGGTCTGAATAACTCCAGTGAAGATTGTTCAAACAGTTTGTATAGACAGGGCATGCATCTTTAGCGTTATCACAAACTGTAATTGCATAATCAAATTTATTGTAATTGCTCTCACGAAAAATATTAATGCTTTTAGATTTAAGCTTATTTATTGGATACCCCAACTCTTTTGCAATTTCTAAAGCTGCAGGATTAATTATACCTGTAGGGTTGGAGCCTGCAGAAAAACCTATGAAATATTCATTGGTCAGAAGATTAGCAGCCATTTCTCCCATAATAGAGCGTGCAGAATTACCAGTGCAGATAAATAAAACACTATGTTGTTTGGGATAGCTCATCTATTACACCTTCTCTTATCCCACCATTAGATTTATAGATATCAGATATATTGATTGTATTAATTATACAATTGAGAATAACTAGGCTAGCTGGTAGAACACTCAGTCGATAGGAATCAATATAATTTTTTAATTCACTATTTTTTGATTGTATTTTTTTTGGATTATTCATTAGATCTAGAAAGTTTTCTTTAATTACAGCGCCTTTTGGTTTTTGTAATATTTGACAAGCGCGATAGGCTGTTTTAAATGATCCTGATGTTCCATAGACTGCTTTATTATTTTTAAATGAAAGTTCAGAGACATTTTCTTTAGCCAAATGACTTTTAATGTAATCATTCGCTTCATTATATGGAAAAGTATTATAGCCTGAGTACATCTTTGTCAATGATGCACTTCCAATTTGGAGACTAATAATTTTAGATATTTTATTTTCACTAACTTTTATAATTTCTGTACTTGATCCTCCAATATCTAAAATAAAATATTTTTTTTCTTTCAAATCATTGGTGGATGAAACGCCCCTAAACGCAAGATACCCCTCTTCATCAGGACTGATGACATTAATTTGATGTCCTAAAATATTCTCAACATTTTTTACAAAAGATTGATCCTTTATGTTTCTAAAAGAATTAGTGGCAATAATTCTAAAGTTATCAGGTTTCTGATTATCGATGATTTCCTTAAATTCACTGAAAAGTTGGAAGAATTTTTTTTCTTTGTATTTATTAATATGTCCTTTGAGGGTAGTTGAGGCGATAATATCTGTATATTCCTTATATTTGAATATACTTTTGACTTCATTTTTTTTAAATGTAACAAATTTAATATTAAATGTGTTTGAACCTAAATCAAGCACGCCTACTTTCTTTTCTAATTCTTCAGTCAACTAACGCTCCATGTATTTTACATAGCATATGTTGTGAGTGTTTCTTTTTATTTCCTTTTGATGGCATTTTTTTAATGTATTTTCCAAATGAATCAAGCTTCCATAGCTTAACATTATCATTTCTTTGAAGTTCAAATGCTTCAAAAATGATACGGTCCATTTTTTCTTGTTCTAAAATTGGGAAAAATATCTCTACTCTATTGTGCATATTTCTAGTCATCCAATCTGCGCTTGATAAATAAAGTTTAGGTCTATTTTTATTACAAAAAAATAACACTCGTGAATGTTCCAAAAATCTTCCGATAGTTGAGTATACTTTAATATTTTCAGACAAACCAGAAATGCCAGGTTTTAATATACATTCTCCTCTTACGAAGAGTTCTATTTTTACACCTGCCTGTGATGCCTCATAGAGTTTATTAATAATTTTCCTTTCCGTGAGCTGATTCATCTTTATTTTGATGTAAGCATCATGCTTATTTTTTTTATTTTCTATTTCATTTGATATCAATTTTATAACCTTCTTGCTACTGTCAATTGGGGATAAAAATAGATGATTATATTTGATATCTTTGTTTGAACCCGTCAACTGAAGGAAAAATTTGTTTACATCAGCAGAAATTTCTTTATTGGCAGATATTAAACTGAAGTCGGTATATAATTTAGCTGTGTTTTCATGATAATTGCCCGTTCCTAAATGAAAGTAATTAACAAGAGTCCCATTCTCCTTTCTAACTATTAATAGGGCTTTTGCATGGGTTTTAAAATTTTTAAGTCCATAAGTTACTTGAACGCCTGCATCTTCAAGTTTTTTGGCTATTTTAATATTTGTTTCCTCATCAAATTTAGCTCTTAGCTCTATGACGACAGTGACAGCAATATCTTTTTTTGCAGCTTTCACAAGAGCATTAATAATCTTGGAATTAATAGCCGTTCTATATAATGTCTGCTTTATAGCGACGGTATTTTTATCTTTGACAGCTGCCTTGATAAAATCATTAATATGATCGAAGTCATTGTAAGGGTGATGTAATAAGATATCTTGATCCTTGATGTTATTAAAATAATCTTTACTATTTTTGAAACTAGACATGACAGGCTTTGGTTTATAAATCGGAAATTTAAGATTTTTTTTGTCAATATCCTCATAGATAGAATAGAACCGATTTAAATTAACAGGTCCATTAATTTTATAGATATCTAAGTCGCTTAAGAAATATTGGTTTTTAAGAAATTTTAGAATATCTTTAGGACAATCTTTAACTACCTCAAGTCTTACAGCTTCACTATACTTTCTATCAGGCAACAGTCTAGTAAGAGATTTCTTAATATCATTTAAATCTTCATCATCAAAAACCAAGTTACTATTCATTGTTACCCTGAATTGATGGCAGCCTCTAACTTTTAAACCCGGGAAAAGTTTATCTATGTTTTCATGGATTATTGAAGAGAGAAACATATAACAATCTTTATTATTTGATATCTTTTTTGGTAGCTGTATGTATCTTGATAAGATTCTTGGCGCTGGGACAACGGCAAGTTTAGGACTGTTGCCAAAATCATCCGTTCCTTTAAGTTTAATCATAAAATTTAAACTTTTATTTTGTATTTTTGGAAAAGGATGACTACCAACAATTTCTGGAGAATCTCCCTCAAGAATCATTGGATTAATTATAGGTAAAATATGTTCATCAAAATATTTATTTGCCCACTCTCTTTGATAAGAGTTGAGCTCTCTCCGTCTTAAAAAAATAATATTTTTTGTCCTTAGTGCTCTAAATACACTTTTTTGAAGAAGATCATATTGTAGTTTAATAATAGAATTTGCTTTACGCCTAACATCTTTAAAAAGCTTAAGGTCACTCTCATCTGAAGAAGTTAAAAGACCATCAGAATATTTCAATTTCTTTCTAATAAAAGCTACTTTTATTTCAAAAAATTCGTCTAAATTACTATCTGCAATACACAAATATTTCAGTCTTTCGAGAATAGGCACTGATTTATCAGATGCTTGTAATACTACTCTCTTGTTGAACTCCAATAGACTGAGTTCTCTTATAAAGAAATTATTATCTGACATAGTGAAGATTGATTATGATTGAGAATCTAAACTGTAGCCAGATGAGCGTATTGTCCTTATTACTTTGCATTCTTCGGTATTACTAAGTGCCTTTCTGAGACGCCTTATATGAACATCAATAGTTCTATCCGTCACATAAACATTAGTTCCCCATACTGAATCTAAGATTTGCTGGCGAGAATAGACCCTTCCTGGGTGCCTCATCAAAAACTCTAATATACGATACTCTCTCGGTCCTAATTTTGCCTCTTCATCGCAACAGTAAACTCGATGAGTTCCGGTATCCATTTTTATGTTGCCATATGATAGAACTGCATCTTGAGAATTGTCTGTACTTCTTCTCAGAAGCGCTTTTATTCTAGCTATTAACTCTGCAGGACTAAATGGTTTGGTTATATAGTCATCACAACCCATATCAAAACCAGATAACAGATCTTGCTCTTCTCCTTTGGCTGTAAGCATTATTATAGGTGTACTTTTTAAATCTTTATGACTCCTAACAAACTTACATACTTCTGTGCCAGATATATCTGGTAGCATCCAATCAAGTAGTATTAAGTCTGGTTTTGATTTTTGAAGTTTCATCATCCCATCATATCCATTTGGAGAATGTTGAAATTTATAACCTGCCGATTGAATATTGTATTCTAAAAGTGATACTAGCGCTTCTTCATCTTCAATAGAAAATATAGTTGTCATTTATTAGAATCCTCGAGTGCATCTTCTAGATTATTCTCTTTACTCTCAGGTTTAAGGTCTATATGTTCACCAGTGACTATGAAATGGATTTCCTCAGCAATATTACCAATGTGATCTCCCGCTCTTTCCAGTGTTTTTATTGCAAACAATAACTTTGTATAAGTAAGCAATCTAAGTTTAGTGACTTTACCTTTTATAAGGTCAACAATCTCCTCATAGATTACATTGTAGTTTTTATCTATCTCAAGATCATTTTTCAAAACTTCTTCTGCTTTTTTAATGTCTTTCGAGACATAAGCGTCTATTACTTTTTTGAGTTGGACTTGAACCAGATTGAGAAGTCTTAAAATATCATTTTTTATATGAGTCTCTGGAATTTCTTCAAGTGTCGCAACCCTCATGGCTATGTTTTTTGCATAATCACCAAGTCTTTCTAAATCAGTAGAGATTCTCAAAGAGGTCAGGATATCTCGCAGATCAACAGCAACAGGCGACCTTAGAGTAATTAGTGTGATAACAGCATCTCTAATCTCTGCATCATAATTATCAAGCTTAGGCTCATTTTCTAGTATATCCTCAGTCGTTGATGGAGAACCCGTATCGACAACGTGATAGAGCAATTTATATTGCTCTTCAACCAATGTCGCCATCTGTGTAGTTAGATGGATAACGTTAGCTATCTCTTCGTCAAATGATTTAACTATGTGTTCTCTATAATCAGTCATAATATTGATTATATATTATATTACCCAATTCTACCTGTAATATAATCCTGAGTTTTTTCGTGCTGAGGATTTGAAAAAATAGTTTTAGTAAGTCCTGTTTCTACTAATTCGCCCATATGCATATAAGCAGTCCTGTCTGAAACTCTTGCTGCTTGTTGCATAGAGTGGGTAACAATCACTATTGTATATTGCTGTTTTAGCTCTGCTATTAGGTCTTCTATTTTAGCAGTAGCAATTGGATCCAATGCAGAACAAGGCTCATCCATCAAAAGTATCTGTGGATTAACCGCTAATGCACGAGCAATACATAATCTTTGTTGCTGGCCACCCGACAGTCCTGTCCCGGGCTCAAATAATCTATCCTTAACTTCCTCATATAGTCCTGATTTAGATAAACTTTGAATGACAATCTGATCCAATTCTTCTTTTGATTTTGCCATACCATGTAGTTTAGGGCCGAACGCAACATTGTCATATATTGATTTAGGAAATGGATTTGGCTTTTGAAAAACCATACCTATTTTCATTCTTAAGAGCACAGGATCTTGTGAAGCTTCATTTATATCTTCTGAGTCTAATAGAATCTGTCCGCGTATTTTACAAATCTCAACAAGATCATTCATCCTATTGATACATTTTAATAATGTAGACTTCCCGCAACCTGATGGTCCAATGAGTGAAGTAACCTCTTTTTCCATTATATTTAGATTAACATTAAATAAAGCCTGCTTATCACCATAATGAACGTCTAAATTTTTAATTGATACTTTTAAATTTTCAGCCATATATTTTCACCATTTTTTCTCGAGTTTTTTACGCAAATAAATTGCGGTAAGATTAAGTAGAATTAAAAAAGTAAGCAACACCATAATGGCAGCAGAGGTTCGCTCAGTGAACGCACGCTCAGGACTATCAGCCCATAAATAAATTTGAACAGGTAATGCAGTTGATGCATCCATAGGACCGCCTGGGACATCTACTACAAAGGCGACCATGCCTATCATTAATAAAGGAGCAGTCTCGCCTATCGCTTGTGCTATACCTATAATCGTCCCTGTCAAAATACCAGGCATCGCTAAGGGAAGTGTAAAGCCAAATATTGTTTGTACCTTGCTAGCCCCCATTCCTATAGCTGCTTCTTCAATAGAAGGAGGAACAGATTTAATAGCAGCTCTTGCTGCAATAACTATTGTTGGCAAGGTCATTAATGCAAGAGTTAATCCTCCAACCAAAGGAGCCGATCTGGGTAATTCAAAAAAATTTAAAAAGATTGCGAGACCGAGTAAGCCAAATACTATCGATGGCACTGCAGCTAGATTATTTATGTTTGTTTCTATCAAGTCAGAAAATCTATTTTTTGATGCAATTTTTTCCAGATATACTGCAGCCATAACTGCCAGAGGAAATGAAACCAGGAATGCAATTAATATAGAATACAAAGAGCCTATGATAGCACCTCTGATACCTGCCATTTCGGGCTCTCGACTATCAGCTGATGATAGTAGATACTTGTTGGACTGGAGTTCTATCAAATTTTTAGATTCGAGCTGATCAACAAATTTCATTTGATTTTCATCTATTCTTCCTGCGGTATCTCCTTGTCTTTTGACGGTACCTTTTATGTACATATCTAAATCTGCAGAAGCTAAAAACCAATGGTATCCTTCTATACTTTTACCTTCATTTTCATCTAGAAGTTCTTCAAATTCATACCTTGCGCCCTTACTAAGAAGTGATAATGCAGCTCTTCTCTCAGTACGAGATTGTATTTCAGGAAACATTTTTAAAAAACTTTTATTTAATTCAGCTCTTGGGTTAATTTCACTTTTGTTTATATCAAGAGGGATATTTAAATTGACTGCTACATAAGTTTGTTTGAAAGCAGAAATTCCCGTTGAAAATATATTGAAAAGAAGAATACCTAAAAAACTTATCGCAACAATAACGGCAGTCATTCCATACATTTGGAATCTTTTTTCTTTTTTATTTCTTAAAGAGACACTATTCATATTGTTCTCTGTATCTTTTAACTATTGTTAGTGATATTACATTCAAGACTAAAGTGATGAAAAATAGCACGAAGGCTAACGCAAAAGCAGATAATGTTTTTGGGCTGTCAAACTCTTGGTCACCTGTAAGTAATCCAACTATTTGCACTGTAACAGTACTTACGCTATCAAAGGGATTGAAGGTGAGATTTGCAGCAAAACCTGCAGCCATCACAACTATCATAGTCTCACCTATTGCACGAGAAAAAGCTAACAAGAAGCTTCCTACAATGCCGTGGAATGAAGCTGGTATAATTACTTGTTTTGTGGTCTCTGATAGTGTTGCTCCCATTGCAAGCGAACCCTCTTTAAGTGAACGAGGCACGGCTGTTAATGCATCATCGGTTAATGATGCCACAAAAGGTATAATCATAATTCCAAGAACAGAACCAGCGATCAATGCGCTTTCTGAACTCATATTCGTAAAAGATAAAAATGCTCCCATGTCTCTAAAAAATGGGGCGACAGTTATCACGGCAAAGAAACCGTAGACTACTGTTGGAATACCTGCAAGTATCTCAATAATTGGTTTTGCATAGTTTCTTACTTTGTCAGAGGCATATTGAGAAAGATAAATTGCAGAAAACATGCCTATGGGGGCAGCCACTGCCATTGCAATAAATGCAATAAGGAGCGTTCCTGTAAAAACTGGAACGGCACCAAAGCTACCTGAAGATCCGACTTGGTCAGCTCTTATTGCCATCTGAGGGCTCCAATGTAATCCAAATAAAAAATCAAAGACATTAACAGAATCAAAAAATCTAAGAGTTTCAAATAACAATGACATAACAATACCAATGGTTACAAATATTGCAAAAATTGCAGAGGCTCGCATAACAAAAACGACTACTTTTTCTATATAATCTCTAGCTTTAAATTGAACCTCAACAAATTTCAATGAGTATCTAAAAAACATTAGGGTTAGCGTCAAGACAACAATGAACTGCAGGATCTTATTGTTGTATTGCAATGACTGATAATGTTCTACTGCTGGCAAAAAGCCTACATGATCAATTATTCTATCTGATGATCCTTCTACATAAGCTATAACCCCATCTGTATAAAATCTTACTAACCCACTGTCAGTTACATCTGAAAAAAATTCTTTGAGAGTAATATTGGTTATTATATTTACAATAAATGACCAGGAGATTAATAATATAATTGCAGGGACTAGAGTCATGAAAGCTGAATATAGACCATGATAATGTGGTTGGGAATGCATTATGTTAACCTCAGATAATGCATTGGCCTTGCTCTTATTGAGTACAAAGCCATATACAGCAAGAGCAATAATTAAGATGAGTAGGAATTCAGTCATATCTTTTAGTTAACTGATGTTAAGTCTTCAATGTTACAGTTGTGTTAAATATGCCTTAACTTCTGATGTAATTATATGTCTTGGTTGCTAAATAAGCTCCAATGAGCTGAGCGAAGATGAATCCAATTATATTGGTAGGATCTATCCCTGTATAGGTGTCAGTAAACGAACGCGCAATTGTAATTGCTGGATTAGCAAATGAGGTTGAGGAAGTGAAAAAGTATCCCGCCCCTATATAAACACCTACAATAACACCAACTGATAAATCATTTCTTTTCTGGGACATGCAAATGATAAAAACCAATAAAAATGAAGCAATGATCTCTGAAAAGATAATATTTCCTCCACTCCTGTCTTTCGTACTAAAATCAAGAATGCTCATATCAAACATGATATGAACAAAAACTACACCTACTATAGCCCCCAACACATGACTAAGAACATATCTAAAAAAATCTATTTTTTCTAACTTGCCTTGCATATAAAAACTCAAGGATACTGCAGGATTAAAATGTGCTCCGGATATTTCTCTAAAAGTCATGATAATCACAATAAGAATAGCTGCTGTTGAAACTGAGTTTATTAATAAAGTGATGCCCTCAATACCTTCGCTTATGTTTTGAGCCATAATGCCACTTCCTACAACACCCATAGTAAGGATCATCATGCCAAGAAACTCTGATATTATTTTTTTCATAAATATAATGAAGTATCGCCTGATTTAATCAGGCGATACTTTTAAGTTATATGGAGTTGATTAACGAACCAGTTTTGCAAGTGATTTTGCATCACTTTGAAACTTAGCTCGTGTACTAGCTGGTAAAGGTATTAAACCTTTATCAACTAAGTAGCCATCATTTCCTACAGCATCGTCTTTCATGAAAAATTCCATGTATTCTTGAACGCCAGGAATAACACCCACGTGATCTTTTTTCACATAAAAGAACAGTGAACGTGATACTTTATAATCACCAGATGCAATAGCATCAAATGTTGGAGCTACTCCATCGATAACCGCTCCTTTTACTTTGTCTTTATTCTGGTCTAAGAAACTGAATCCAAATACACCGAATGAGTCTTTATTTGAAGTAAGTTTTTGGATAATTAAGTTATCATTCTCACCTGCTTCAACGTATGGTCCATCTTCACGAACTGTACGGCAAAGTTTTTTCCATGCTTTTTTATTCTTTTTCTTTAATTTCTTGATCCAAGCAATCTGACTGCATCCACCGCTTAGAGCAATTTCAGCAAACGCATCTCTTGTACCAGATGTAGGCGGAGGTCCATAAACCACTATAGGTATATTAGGAAGTCCAGCTCTAACTTGATTCCATGTTTTGTATGGATTTGGGCCAGTGACTCCGTCCATGATACCAACGGGCACTTCTTTAGCTAGTGCTAAATATAAATCCTTTCTTGTAAGCTGCACTGTTGGACCGCTTTTTGCATTCGCTACAACGATGCCATCAAAACCAATTTTCATCTCAGTAATATCTGTAATGCCATTTTTTGCACACAGCTTTACTTCTTTCATCTTAATTCTTCTTGATGCATTAGTAATGTCCGGTGTTGATGGACCTTTACCTGCACAGAATAATTTAAGACCACCACCAGAACCTGTAGATTCAATGATAGGCGCTTTAAAACCATTGTCAGCTCTTCCGAATTCTTCAGCTACAACAGTCGCAAAAGGATAAACGGTAGAGGATCCAACGATCTTGATTGTATCTCTTGCTTCGACACTTGATACACCTAGTGCAACCAAAAATGTCAATGCTATTGATAAATTTTTCATGTTGTCTCCATATATAAATTAAGTAGTCTGATTACACAAGATGCGCATGAAGTAGAAATTAAATTTTTATTACAGATTTATGAATCTGAGCTAAACTTAGGTAAATCTACTGTGAAAGTAGAGCCAACACCTTCTTCGCTTGAGATAGATAAATCACCAGCATGTCTGTTTACTATATGTTTTACTATTGATAATCCAAGGCCTGAACTATTTTTTTTATATTTATTTGCTGTTTTGGATCTGAAGAATCTCTCAGAAACTCTCAATATGTCATCTTTGGGTATTCCATGTCCTTGATCGGTAATTTTAAATTCTATGTTCTTATCTTTATCGGATAGCGATATCTTAATCTCAGTACCAGAATCACTATAGGTGATAGCATTATCTAATAAATTTTCAAAAATTTCTGTAATTTGATCTTGATTGCCCTTTACATAAAAATTTTCTTGATTGTAGTCTCTATCAAATGAAATACTGATCTTTTTCTTATCTGCCATTGATTGAACAGAATCGCATGCTGAGCTGCAGCATAGCCACAAGTCAACTTTTTCATTTGGTATTTGATACTCTGACTCTTCTACACGGGACAGTGAAAGCGTATCATTTACCAGTCTCTGCATTCTCTCTGCTTCTGTCTGAATAATATTCAAGAATTTTTCTTTTTTTGATTCATCATTTTTAGCAGGTCCATTGATAGTTTCAATGAATCCTATTATGGCAGTCAGAGGTGTTTTAAGCTCATGGCTCACATTTGAAACAAAATCTGATTTAACTTTTTCTGCCATCTTTTGAGACGTTTTATCTATCATCAGTACTAGAGCATATTTATCTTTTTTAATTGTCAGAGGAAATACTTGAGCTTGCATATATTTATGTACTTGATCATATATTATGAAATCAATATCACCCTTTTTGTTATTAACGAGAGCATCGCTAAGTGCAGTATTAAGTTCATTTGATCTCAAACATAGCGATAAATTCATGCCATTAGCATCTTTACCAATGTATGAGTTAAATGCAACATTTGATTGAGTTATAGTATATGAACTGTCAATAATTATCATTGGAAATGTATTTTGATTAAATACGCTTTTATCTTTTTCTGATAAAAAGAAATCCTTCTTTATATTTTTATTATCGACTCTTACAACAAATTTTTTATTTTTGTCTTCTTTTTTTAATGCTAGGGAATATATTAAGATATAAAAAAATGATACAACAAAAACAAAGACTAAAGAGACATCATTAAGTAAAGCAAGTGATAAGGTAATAAGAATTATCGATATAATGCCTGCAATCATAATAGCTAGCTGATTTTTACTATTGAATATAACGAGTTCATGATAATATTTAAAACCATAATATCAGATATATGACAGATATAATATTCCACAAATCAAGTAAATACATCGAAGATGACATAGACTATTATGCATCAGACACTCGTGATAAACACGGTGCTGTAAAACCAAGTAAGAATATCAAAAGCTATACATTGGATTCAGATTGTTTTGATAATAACGCTGAACTTCCATCTTTATACTATCCGTTTCAAAAACATTCTATAGATAGAGTTTATCTAGGGATTAGTTTTCCACTTTATGCCAATAATTGGGGCGCAGAATTTTTAAGATATCTAATGTATGTAATTAAAAAAGATGGAGCGGTAATATTTCCAGTTTACGCTGAAAGACAAGGTGTTGAGAAAAACTATTGGTCGAGAAGTATTCTAGAAGTTGCTTTCCAAAGCAGGCAGAAATGGTGGGGTATGAGTAATATATGGGCGGAGAATGATGGCGTAATGTCAATGCGTATCGGTAAGAAAGAGCCTAAGGTTCGTAATAGTACTTTTACTTATTTTATTGATAAGGCATTGCCTAAACTTTATCAAGAAAATAAATTAAATGAATTACAAAATGAAATAGATAATCAAAATGAAAATTTACGTCTCAGTGCAGTCGTTGAGAAAATAATTCTTGATAATCATGGAAGAAATAAAAAAATCAACCTTGGAGTTGTCAGTAATAGTAACTTACTTGGTATGGAATTAGCATGCAGTGATTATATGAATATCAAAAAAACAAAAGTCTATTCCTCTAATGAAGATAATATTGATGCTTATTCTGAGTACCTTCCTAAAGATACGGCATCATATTTCAATCGTTTGATTGGTAACTTAAATGAGTGTAACTTTGATAGTGAACATAATGTATTTTTAATAGATGAAAAATTTTGTAATGAAGATTTAAGTAAACATATAATAGGTAAAGCTCTTGATAGTCTTCAAAATGATGGATTCATTATTATAGTGAATAGACATATACAAAATAATTATAAATCATCGGATTATTCTCATACCGTAGGTACAAAACTAAAAACTGGCTATGATATACCGCACTACTCTGATCTAATTTTTGATGAGCTTAAAGCTGAAAATGAAAATAGAGGGTCAGCAGTTCAAGTAATACATAAAAAAGACAATGTATGATTTTCTAAATACTTTAAGTGGTTTGATATGGGGCCCCATTACACTTATATTGATTTTAGGTACAGGAATCTTTCTAAGTCTTGGCCTTAAAGGATTTACTTTTACGTATATCCTCATAGCTTTCAAACAAATCTTTAAAAAAGATGAAAAAGCCACTGATGGAGAAATCACATCTTTCCAATCCTTAACAACTGCTTTATCTGCAACAGTTGGAACAGGAAATATTGCTGGAGTTGCTACGGCAATTTATATTGGAGGACCAGGTGCAGTATTTTGGATGTGGGTATCTGCTTTATTTGGTATGGCGACAAAATATGCTGAAGCATTCCTTGCTATTAAGTACAGAGAGAAAAATGCAAATGGTGAAACTGTTGGTGGGCCAATGTATTATATTAAAAATGGATTATCAAAAAACTATATAATTTTTGCCTATCTATTTGCTCTTGCAGGTATGATTGCAGCTTTAGGAATTGGTAATGGAGTACAAGTCAATTCTGTATCACAAGTTATTGAAAGTGAATTTGGTATCTCAGCTTTTACCGTTGGAATTTTTATAGCTTTATTGGTTGCACTTGTAATTCTTGGAGGTATCAAATCCATTGGGAAAATCACATCCAAATTAGTACCTCTTATGTCAGCTATATATATACTCGGCGGTCTATGGATTATTGTTCTTAACTATAGTGAAGTTACATATATATTTAATCTAATTACTACATCTGCATTTACATCCACTGCAGCAACCGGTGGTTTTGCAGGTGCAACAGTTTGGATGGCATTGCGTTATGGAGTTGCAAGAGGTGTATTTTCAAATGAGGCCGGTTTAGGAAGCTCGCCAATTGCTCATGCTGCAGCCAATACCAATAATCCTGCTAAACAAGGGATGATTTCAATGCTTGAACCACTAATTGATACTTTAATAGTATGTACGATCACAGCTTTTGTTATTTTAATGAGTAATTTATGGATAGGAGAAATTAATGGGGCTGTCTTAACGGTTGCATCTTTTGAACAATTGTTAAGTAATGGCAAATACATTGTTATTTTTGGATTAATTTTATTTTCATTTAGTACTATTATTGGTTGGAGTTATTATGGTGAAAAATGTGCTGAATTTTTATTTGGATCACAAATAATAATCTACTACAGAATATTATGGGTATTAATTATACCTGTAGCAGCTATTATAGAATTGAATCTAATGTGGCTGATTGCAGATATTATGAACGGGCTAATGGCATTACCTAATTTGATTGCATTACTTTTATTAGGTCCAATGATATTTATAAAAACAAAAGAGTTAAAAGATACTTTCAAAGCCTGACCTGATGAATAGAGATAAGCACATTAAACTAGCACTGGATGAGGATTGTTGCAGACAAGATGTAACAACAAAACTTCTCCCCATACATAGGAAGTGCAAAGCCATAATTAAAATTAAAGAAACATCTCATGTCTATGGAATAAGATGGCTTGAACAAGTATTCAAAAAAATTGATAAAAAAATAAAAATTAAGTTTTATATTAAAGACGGTCAGTATACTAAGAAAAATACAATCATAGCTGAAATATTTGGCTCGAATCACTCTCTTCTTAAAGCAGAACGTGTAGCTCTAAATTACCTACAGGCTATGTCCGGAACTTACGATCTTTGTAAGAGATTTAAAAAAAAAATTAAGCATACAAAAATTAAATTACTTCACACAAGAAAAACTCTTCCATTATTTAGGTCTCCATTGAAAGAAGCATGTATTGCAGCTGGGTGTATGCCTCATAGAGAAGACTTATCCACAGCTGTTCTTATTAAGGAAAATCATTTGAAGTTTACAACTAATCCAATTGAGTTAATTAAGAAAGCTATTGCAAACAATAAAAAAGTGGTGGTTGAGGCAAAAACACTCAAGTTTGCTAAAAGTTTAGATCAATTAAAGATAGATAGAGTGTTACTGGATAATTTTACACCATTGATGTTGAAAAAGTTTGTTCAATGTAACTTAAAATTAAAAATAGAAGTATCTGGTTCAATCAATTTAAAGAATATACAAAAATTTACTATCAAGGGCGTCCACTATATCTCTGTAGGTGCGCTAACAAAAAATATAGAATCGAAAGATTTCTCTATGTTGATAGTGTAAGTATACGCTAGTCTTACAAGCTGATATAATAAATTGCGAATGAATAATACCTTTGATATCACACAAGCTATAAAAAATTTCTTCTCAAGAGAAGAAAAATCAGGAATATTATTATTAATCTTTGCAACTCTTGCACTAATTGTAGTTAACAGTCCCCTTCAATCTATTTATTTTGATATTAAGTATGCTTCGATTCCTATAAACATAGGAGATTTTAGTTTTACAAAAAGTGTTTCACACTGGGTTCATGATGGATTGATGGCAATATTTTTCTTTGTTATAGGATTAGAACTTAAAAGAGAAATATTAGAAGGTGAACTATCAAGTTTTGATAGAATGGTACTCCCTGCAATTGCAGCAGTCGGAGGAATGGTAGCGCCAGCATTAATCTATGTATTAATAAATTATTCAAGTCCTGAAAATATGTCAGGCTGGGCAATTCCTACAGCAACCGATATTGCTTTTTCACTAGCTGTACTCCTCATTATAGGAAAAAGCGTTCCTTTAAGTTTAAAAGTTTTTCTTTTATCGTTGGCGATAATTGATGATTTAGGAGCTGTATTAATTATCGCTTTCTTTTATACATCTGAAATCAGTACGCATTATTTATTATATTCAGCCGTTGTATTTTCACTTTTAATATTATTAAACATGTCAGGGTCTCAGAAGATGTACATCTTTATTCTATTAGGTATATTCTTATGGTATTTCGTTTTGAAATCAGGAATTCATGCAACAATTGCAGGCGTTCTTTTAGCAACAACGATTCCAAATAATGAAAATAACGATTTAGAACATTCAATGCTTAAACAGCTTGAACATAAACTACATAATTTTGTAGGCATACTTGTTTTGCCTATTTTTGCATTCTTTAATAGTGATATTAATTTTAGTGACGTAACTCTAAACAGTGTTTACAGTCCTCTATCTTTAGGTATCATCCTTGGATTGTTAGTTGGTAAACCTATAGGCATTACACTGTTTACTTATATTGGAATGAAAACAAACATGTTTAAACTTCCTGATAGTGTGACTTTAAAAGATATATTTGGATTGTCTCTGCTATGTGGGATTGGTTTTACTATGAGCTTATTTATCAATGGGTTAGCATTTACTGATCAAATACTCATTGATAGTAGTAAACTAGGTATATTTATAGGATCAATTGTATCTGCGGTAGCCGGTTATTTAATTTTAAAATCTAAATACAAAGCTCAAGACTAATATGGTGTGCATTCCATACTGAGAGCTTCGGATGCTTTGGTAGGGACTACATCTAATACAAAATTAATAGAATCAAATTTTACAAGTAAATCTGGTGCAGTAAGTTCTATAGAATCTTTTGTTCTTTTTACTACAGCTAAGTTCATTCTATTTAATTTTTCATTATCTTTTTTTAGATCAAGAATAAATACAATACGTTCTTCGTAATTATAGCAAGTAAGCTTGTCGGTCATGGTTCGACCATCTGCTGCATGTGCTGATATAGAGGGCATTATAAATATGAGTGAGAGTAATATTTCCCTTAAGTGAAGCATCATTAACTATTACATGTATTATCTGAGTAGACAATACTTTAATTAATTACCACCAATGGTCATATCTTTAATCATTACAGAGCCACATTTTATCTTGGAGTTCATATAGTAATCATTTCCAATTTCCTCGATATTTTTGAACATATCTATCATGTTAGAGGCAATCGTAAAATTTGTTACCGGATATGATATCTTACCTTTTTCAATTAGGTATCCAAATGCGCCTCTTGAGTAATCTCCAGTCAACATGTTTGCACCAGAACCCATCATCTCAGTAACTAGTATTCCCTCATCTACAGATTCAATCAGATCATTCAGCATTTTTTTTGAAGATTCGATTAAAATGTTTGTATACCCAGAATTACCTGTAGATTTTGACTTAAGCTGACTTGCAGAATAGGTATCTAATAAAAAGGTATTTAGAACACCTCCTTCGATTATATTCTTTTCAGATGTTTTAACTCCCTCACTGTCAAAAGGTTTCGTGCCGAGTCCTTCTTTAATATCTGGTTTTTCTGTAATGTTGATATGACTTGCAAAAACTTGCTTATTTAAATATTCAGATAAGAAACTATTTTTTTTATATATATTGTTTCCATTAATAGCAGATAAAAATGATGAAAATAAACCAACGGATAGTTCAGGAGTTAAAATGACAGGACATTTTCTAGTAGATATGGATTTCGCACCTAGTCTCGAGATTACTTTTTTTGCACTGAGCTTACCTATTGCTTGAGCGCTTTCCGTCTGCTCAAAGTTTCTTCGAGTTGTGTACGCATAATCTCTTTCTTTTAAACCATTCTCTTCTGCTATTACAACACAAGAAAGTGTATAGCTAGTTGAAGAGTAAGAGCCTACCGCTCCATGAGAATTTAAAATTAAATTGTTCGATTGTGAGTATCCGTACTCTGAGCCTTCACTATTATTAATTCTCTTATCATAATCAAGTGCAGCTTTTTCACACTCAACGGTCATGTCTATTAATTGATCTGAACTAAATGTCTTTGGGAAATTTATATCACAATCTATATTTAATTGATTAATTAAATTATCCTTTGCTAGGCCTTGATGCTCATCTGTCTCGAGAAATGAGGCTATCGTTTTGCTTTTTTCGATTGTTAGTTTTATGCTCTCATCAGATAGATTATTTGTGCTTGCAACGCCTTTTCTTTTACCATCGATGCATGTAACTGTGAGTGACTCATCGTTATGATATTGAATATTTTCAACATCACCAAACCTTGAAGTGACATCTGCACCATCTGTAGAGTTAAAGTGGAACTCATATTCTCTTTTATTGTCTAAACCGTCTATTATATTTTTTAGTTTGTCAGTAGTTTCATGAAAAGTAGCAGACATATTTATACTTCCGTTCCGCCAACAGTAATATCATCAATTTTAAGTGTCGGCTGACCAACACCAACAGGAACACTCTGTCCTTCTTTACCACATGTACCAACACCGTCATCTAATTTCATATCATTAGCAACCATAGAAACTTTTTTTAAGACATCGGGGCCATTTCCAATCAAAGTCATCCCTTTAATCGCATTTGTAACTTTTCCAGATTCAATCTTATACGCCTCAGATGCGGTAAATACAAATTGACCACTAGTAATATCTACTTGCCCACCAGAAAAGTTTACTGCATAGATACCATCCTTAACACTTTCAATGATTTCATCAGCTTCTGATGTTCCGCCAAGCATATATGTATTTGTCATACGAGGCATTGGGAGATGTGCATAGCTTTCTCTTCTGCCATTTCCAGTAGGTTTTACGTCCATTAATTTTGCATTCATTAAATCTTGCATATATCCTTTTAAGATACCATTTTCAATCAAGGTATTTTTTGCGGTCGGTGTACCTTCATCATCTATAGACAAAGATCCTCGTCTATCTTTAATCGTTCCATCATCAATAACAGTACACAGATCTGATGCGACCTTTTGTCCAATCAAATCAGAAAAGTTTGATGTTTTTTTTCTATTAAAATCACCTTCTAGCCCATGTCCAACAGCTTCATGTAACAGTACACCTGGCCATCCTGAACCTAAAACCACCGTAGTATTTCCTGCCTTACATGGCTCAGAAGTTAGATTCACATCAGCAATTCTTATGGCTTCATCAGCCAGCTCATAGGGTCTTTTTGTATCTAGTAACATTGGATAAGTGTATCTTCCACCACCACCTGCACTTCCACGCTCAACTCTATCTCCAGATTTCAATATGACCATTACATTAAACCTAACTAACGGTCTATCATCAAAACTATATGTCCCAAGAGAATTAGCAACAAAAATTGAATCAAAGCTGGAGCTGAGATTAATTATTACCTGCTCAACCCTCTCGTCTTTACCTTTAATATATTTATTAATCTCTCTAAGAAAGTTTACTTTCTGATCATCGGTTACAGATGCAAGTGGGGATTCTGAAATATAAAGTTTTTCAAAATCTGAATATTCTTTTAAATTTAATGATTGTGATGAATTTGATTTAATAATTGATTTCGATAATTTAGCCGCTTTCATAATTTCATTAAAATTGAAATTATTTCCATATGAAAAACCTGTTTTTTCATTACTTATTGATCTTATACCGTATCCACTATCAATATGTTGAGAACCACTTTTGACTATGCCGTCTTCACATGTCCAGCTCTCAACCGTTGTGTACTGCATATATAAATCAGATAAATCAATTGATGGGCCTGAAGACTCTGCGATTATATCTTCAATCTTATTGAAGTTAAGTTTGTTTTCTTCAAATATGTAGTCTTTAATTATATTCATTTTTTACTAATCAGTTTCATGTGTTCTAAAACTGGAAAATTTTCTCTTATTGATTTTAGTTGGGATAAATCTATATCACTACTTATAAAACCTTTTCCCTTTTCAAGTATATCTAAAGTTTGGCCCCATGGATTAACTATCATAGTGTGGCCAAACGTTTTCTTGCCATTGATATGGTAACCGCCTTGGCATGAAGATACAACAAAAGAGAGATTTTCTATAGCCCTAGCTTTAATAAGTGTTTCCCAATGTACCTTCCCAGTTTGTTCGGTAAATGATGCGGGCAAAATAATAACATCAACTTTTTGTTCTTGCTGCAATCTAAATAGTTCTGGAAATCTTAAATCATAACAACAGGCTATCCCTGCTCGACCAATTGGAGTATCGATAACTTCAATTTTATCGCCAGGCATAAAATACTTAGATTCATTATAGGATTCTTTTGATTTTGGTAGAGTTACATCAAAAAGATGAATTTTGTTATATAAAGATACTTGTTCTCCTTTTTCATTATAGGTAATAGTACTAGCCATGACACGATCTTTATCTTTTGATTTTATTGGTATTGATCCACCAACAATCCAAATTTTATAAGAACTTGCAAGGTCAGATAAATAATTTTGTATCTGTCCATCCTCTAGCTCTTCGGCGTGTTTAATATAATCAGCATCATTCTCAGGCATCAGAGCAAAGTTCTCTGGAAGGACAACCAGCTTTGATCCGACATCAGCTATCTGTTCTATAAATGTTTTCACATCATATAAATTAACCTTAATATTAGGTCCAGAATTAAGCTGTATTGTAGATACCTTAGACATCTATCTAGGATATATTAATTGATGATAGGTTTAAACGATTGGGTTACTTTAATTTGAGGGTCATTCCAAGGGCCTTTGATAGAGTATTCAATTCCTGCTAGTTTATTTGTATCAACTCCAAATTCCTTGAGGAGTTTGTCATAAAATATTGAAGCAGCGGCACCTATTGGCCCACCTATGACTGCACCTGTAACAAGACTTGTAGAAGATAGATCAGGTATAAAGATAAGGACTTGGTCATGCGTTTGATTGATAAGATCTGATTTGCCAGATAATCTCATTTCACCAAAACTTCCAGTTATCGTCATTTTTTTTGTGTCTGCTATTCCTGAATTTAAATCAATCTCTGTATTAAGATTATCGAAACTAAGTCCTGTAGAAAAAAAATCTGAAAAATCTAAAGATAGTCTTTTTGGTATTGATGAAATGCTAAACAACCCTAAGATTTGGCCGAGGGCTTGAGTCCCCTTGTCTAATTCATTTATTTGTCCCTTTTCAATATTGAAGTTCAGAGTACCTTTTGTTTTGGAGAAACCAAAATCTTGAATAGAGCCTTCCCATGTCCCAGATAATTCAGCTTGTAGCTTTCCGCCTTTAATTGTGTCAGGATAACCAAGTGTTTTTAGAGCAAGACCAAAATTATCGCTTTTAATATCTGCAGATAACTCAGTTCTGATTTCATCTGTGATGAACCATTTACCTGATGATGTCATTTCTAAATGAATATTTTTAAAATTAAGTTTGGTTATTTCTATATAGTCATTCATTGGTGTCATGATAAGATGAAAATTATCGAAGACTAAATTATTTGATTTTAAATATTTAGCTTTAATATTTATTTTTGGTAGTGAATTAAGATAGCTGCCTCCAGCAAAAAAACTTGTATCAATATACTCAAATGATCCATTCACAACCTCATCATTATCTAAGATTTTAGGATATTTTATAAATCCTCGTGCTGCAGGTGATTTAATCTTTAGATACAAATATTTTGATTTATTTTTAATTTCTAAATTGTGCTTATCTACTGATAATTTTATTGGATATGAAACTGATGAAGAGTATTGATAATTTAATGTAGTACTGATTTTTTCTTTAGGTTTTTTTATAGATGATTCATAAATATCAATCGATACTCCCTTTAAGTCACTGGATGCATATAAATTTATCTCACCATTTTTTTTATTATAGGATATGTTGGATTTAACCAAAGATTTTCCTTTAATGATTTTATTGTCAATTATTAATAGTTTAGAGAGAAGAGCCGTATCAATTTCTCCCAATGAGGATATGATATATTCATAATTCTTAGATTTGATATTAGTATCTATGCTGGATATTTGATTCTGATTATTTAAGCTTAACGTGAACTTATTTGATTTAATCATATTAGATGAATGAAATAGATCTATTTTATCTGAAGATAAATAAACGGAATCAGAATTATTTAGATAAAAGTTGCTTATTTTAGTTTTAGCGAAAATCTTATTATTATGATAGTAAATATTACTATTAAGGCTTCCCGAGATTTCCAATATATCTTTTTCTATCCCTGGATAAATAGTTCGTGCAATTTCTTTAATATTAGTGATAATAGCTAATGAATAGCAGTTTTGGAGTGATTCATTCATGATCGACGGGATTGATTCGAAAATTCTCAAAGCACTTCAGCGTGACGGGCGATTATCACAACTGGAGTTGGCCGAAGAGGTGGGGTTATCGCCAACACCCTGTGCGAGGCGCGTGAAGAAGCTTGAAGCTGACGGTTTTATTCGCGGTTATACAGCATTGATCGATGAAGAGAAGCTGGGTTTTGGTTTTAGCATCTTTGTCTCGGTCAGACTCGATAAACAGATTGATGATCGGTTATTGAGTTTTGAGCAGGCAGTGAGCCGTTCTCCTGAAGTGGTGGATTGTTGGCTGATGACTGGAGGGTTCGATTATCTCTTGCGGGTTGCTGTGTCTGATTTGCATGAATTCGAGCGATTTCTTACACGAAAGTTAACCAAAATTGAGGGTGTTGCCTCCATTGAATCGTCAATTCCTCTTCGGCGTGTGAAAGAGAG
>ERZ802822.625-NODE-625-length-24141-cov-12.247964_pt1 | contig 24141 bp, 20 predicted proteins | sample MGYA00345649_ERZ802822 | MGnify/ENA primary metagenome ERZ802822 (study PRJEB30503, sample SAMEA104212359) | marine metagenome | biome: Westerlies Biome; feature: [SRF] surface water layer (ENVO:00010504) within the epipelagic zone...; material: water...
GAGCATCCACTCCCTGAGCCGGGTGATGGTCAGGATCACAAACAGGATGCCGGCAATGAACACCGCACCCAGTGCGGTCTGCCACGCGTAGCCCATATCCCCGACGATGGTGTAGGTGAAGAACGCATTCAGCCCCATGCCCGGGGCGAGACCCACGGGCCAGTTGGCGTAGAGCCCCATAAAGAAGCAGGCCAGTGCAGCGGCGATGCAGGTGGCAACGAACGCAGCGCCTTGGTCCATACCTGCCGAAGCCATCATTTGTGGGTTCACAAAGGCGATGTAGGCCATGGCCATAAACGTGGTGAGGCCCGCGCCCAGCTCGATGCCAACGGTGGTATTTGACTGAGAAAGTTTGAAGAACCGTTCCAAGGTATGCGCCTTTATTAAATCATTTTTGGGTCAGGACCTGCTCAAAGACCCTTTATGGAGTGTACCCGCAGGCCGCCATCATTGCTGTTGTGATATGAGATTAGGCGCTAGTGACAGCAGATGGAGATACCCGTTAGACCGCGGTCCGCGGTGGCACGACCGACCATTGTTTAACGCAGAGGCAGGCGTCTCGGCCAATGGCTTCAATCTGATGGGCGCTCACTGCTACCCAGAGGGCCTGTCCCGGGCTCGACGAGCCCGGGAGGCCATGCTCAGAAATCGATGCCGACGCGAGCCATCAGCTGACGCGGTGGGATGAACTGATCACCCGTGGCGCCCACGCCGAACACGTCGGTAAAGCGCGCATTAATGCCGTCCTCGTCGGTCAGATTCTTGCCAATCAGCTCGACCCGCCAGTTGGCGTTGGTCGGTGAGAAGCGCAGCACCAAGTCGAAGGTGTCGTAACCGTCGACTTCGTCGGTAGTGGGGTTATTAAAGATGCGGTGTCTAAAGTCACCGCGGTGGGTGTAACTCAGAGTGCCGTCGAAATCGCCCCAGCTCCCTATGGCGTTACTGTAGGTCAATGCGAGGTTTGCGGTAAAGCCCGGTGTCTTGGCCAGTTCGTTACCTCTGACGTCGGCAATCTGCCCCGCCCGGGCAATCTCTACCTCGGGGCTGAATAGACTGATGCCCTGAGCGAGCAGTGCGTTGGTCGCGGCCTCTGATTCGACGTTGTCGAGCGCTAAGTGGCTTGCGGTGATTTCGGTGTCCAGCCAGGCGAGACGGGCATCGAATATCAGCGAGTCGGTGACAAATGCGCCGAGCTCGAGTTCCGCACCCATGATCTCTGACTCGGGAATGTTGCCTACGCCGCCCTGAAATACCTCTGGGTCAGTGGCCTGATACTGAAGGTTGTCGTAGGTGTAAAAGAATGCCGCACCGTTGAGTCGAACCCTGCCGTCGGCCAGGTCGGTTTTAACGCCGACCTCATAGGCATCAATCGTTTCTTCCTCAAAAACGGGCAGGACTACGATTGGTGACACTACGTCTTCCCGGCCAAAGGTTAGGTTAGACCCACCCGGCTTGAAGCCTCGCGTGTAGGAGGCATAGGCCATGGTAGCGTCACCGAGGTCGACCTCCAGAGCCAGTCTTCCTGTGACTTTCTCGCTCTCGATCTCGAGAATCTCCGTGCCCTCGCGACCGTAAAAATTGGTGACCGCGCTGTACACCTCATCCTCGGTATAACGCAGACCGGCTATCATGCGCACGCGGTCTGTGAACGACCAAGTGCCCTGACCGTAGACCGAGATCGACTCGCGCTCGGGCTTTGAGTCCGAGATAAAGCCGACATCGCCTCCGTAGGCATAAATGTCGTCGAGGGTGAAGTCGTCAAAGACGCCATCAAAGCCGAAGTCGAGCCGCTCAAGAATGCTGATGTCGACCTCGGTGTCGAGGTAGAACACGCCGGCCACCCAATCGAGACGACCAAATACCGGCTCGTTTGAGATCAGATTGAATTCCTGTGTCGTCGTTTTCTGTTCGTTGGTTTCAGGATCGAAATAGCTCTGCAGCAGAAAGAAGGGCGGCAACGTGCGGTAGTCGTGGCGATCGTTGTCGCGCTGAATCGCGATGTCATCGTTTTGGTAACTTGTCAGAGATTTCAGCGTCACCCCGCCGAGGTCCCATTCCAGTGTCATGCTGTATAGCTGAGATTCCAGCTCATAACTCGATAGTGAATCCTGCGCCAGTTTGCGCGCGCCGGGTGTCGGGTCATAAATCCCTTTCTGCGCCTGACCATTGACCTCTTCATCAAATAGCTGCGCGGTAAAGGTTGCCGAGAACGTGTCGCTGGGCTGGATCAGCAGCTTGGCGCGAGCAGAGATGCTGTCAGCGTCGTCGAGATCCTGACCGTTGCCGACGTTATCGGTGAAGCCGTCGTGCTTGTGGCTCATGACAGACACTCGCGCCGCCACTGATTCACTGAAGGGGATATTCATCGCAGCGCGGGCCTTCACCAGGCTGTACTCACCCAGGGTCAGGTCAGCGGTACCCGAGAACTCGTCGAAGGTGGGTGCCTTGGTGATCACGTTGATGCCGCCGCCGGTGGAGTTTTGACCGAACAGCGTGCCTTGAGGTCCTCTCAGCACCTCAATACGTTCTAGGTCCAAGAAATCGGTTTGTAGAGCAAAAGGGGAAGCCACATATACGCCATCGAGGTGGTAGGAAACCGATGGATTAGCAATTGCGTTCTGGTTAGCCTCGTTGCCGATCCCACGAATTGTGATCACGGTCTTAAAGCCCTCGTTTTTGGCCACATTGACCCCGGGTGCGATCGCGCTGAGGTCAACAAAGGAGTTCAACTGTCGATTTTCCACGTCTTCCGCGCTGAGTGCGGTGACGGCCTGAGACAGGTTTTGCAGGCTCTCGGTTCGCTTCTCCGCGGTGACTAACACTTCTTCAAACACAGGCGCTTCCTGCGCCCAACTTCCTCCGGATACGGCAATAACTAGCGGGCTGGCCACCGCGGTCAGCAAACGACGATTCTTCACCTCAGGCTCCTTGATGATTGATTGGTTATACCAACTAATAATAAGACGCAATCTGTATGCCAGTTCCGGGAATACAGCTAGTTCGCAAAGCGATACGATACTGATGTCTACGGGGTCTGAGCAGCCACCGACGAATCCCCCTGTTTTTGCACTGATTCAGTGCCAGGGATGGACCAAATCGGGGCGATGTTTTTGCTCAGTGTGCAACACGACTTTACCGAAAGCCGGGGCGTTTTGCCTCTCTTATTAGGTTGCGACAGCTTGATTTTTTTGAATGACTAGTTAAGAAACACTGCTAAGGCATTGGTTTGCTTGGGATAGAGAGATTCAAACGATTTTTTTAAAAAATATTTGAAAAAAGGGTTGACGAATTTCTGCATATTGGTAATATTACCAATGCCGACGGCGACCGACGAGTGACCAACTGCAGACGGAAGCGAGGGGGAAGCCGTAGGAAGAGTGCTCAGGTAGAAAAGCGTAGCGAAGGGCCGGCACAAACGCAGTTCGCTACCCACCGAGGGTGAGGGGATACCACCCGAGGGGCCAGATGGAATCCCGGTCTGGACGCCTGAGAGGCTCGAATTAAAAAAGACAGAGGGCAACCTCTGTTTTTTTTTGCACGCTACTTTTGACCGCCTAATTGAGCGCTGACCCGCGGGGTCCGGGCAACGGTTGTCGTCGCAATGCCCAGCACCCCACTTTACTCAAACCGCTTACGACACTTCTTCAAAAAACGGTTACAACATTTCACCGGTTAGCCGGATGGATCTGTTTTCCGGGCAGTTCAGCCCTTGGACTGCCCCAACTCAGCCACGAAATCCTGTTGGAGCGTCCTGGCGCACATCAGGAAGCAAGCCGATGCGAGCAGAAAGATGCTGGCAGTGACCGCCATCGCGAATTTGAGCCCCGTAGAATTGGCGCTCCGGCAAAGCGCGTCACTAGCCATGGAGCGCACTGTGTCCGCTGCTTTGCAGGCTTCCGGTGACAGCAGCGTGCCGGGGTCAAGAGAGAGCAGTTCGCGCTGCATGAAAAAGTCACTCATGAATCCCACAAAATAAGGTCCGATGCCATTGCCGATCAGTGACACCAATATGAGCAGCACCGCAATAGCGGTCGCCCTGGCGCGGTTACTGACCACGCCCTGACCAATATTGTATTGCGCGCCGAGGTAGCTGTAATGACACACGGCGCCGATACCCCACAAGACAAACACAACGGTCAGATCGTCTGAGAAAAAAGCGGCCGCGTAGGCGGGCACCGCCAAAGCAATGCCCAGCGCCGGAACCCAGGCCACCGCTGTTGGGGAGCGCTCGGTGAGCCGCTCTGTAATGTACCCGCCAAGGAAAGTCCCCATAGCCGCCAGTAACGAGAGAGGGGCACCAAATTGCAGTGCGGCGTCGCGCACACTCAAGCCATGCTCGCGTTGTAAAAATGGCGCCTGAAATGAGATCAATCCATAGCCGACAAAAGCGACCAGCGATGCGGCGATCGCCATCCACCAAAACGAGGGTTTGCTGCGCAGCTCAGCAAAGGTCTCTGACCAGTCGGGTGCGCGGTCCGCGCTTTGACTAGGTGGATCGGAATAGCCCCGCGGCGGTTCTTTGATACTGGTCCAGACCAGCCACGCGACCAGCACGCCGGGCAGGCCGACTGCGACAAAGGCAATCCGCCACCCTTCAATATTTGCCCAGTCCAGGGCACCAAAAAGCCAGCCGAGGCCAATCCCACTTAGCCAGTTGCCTACATCCACGCCCTGCATTTGCGCGATCGGGCCGCCAAAGAGGTTGGCCAGCACGCTGCCGAGGGTCACGCCCATGGAGTACACCCCCAGTGCGGTAGCGCGTTTTCGAGCAATGAAGTAGTCGCCGATCAACGAGTTGGCGGGCGGTGTGCAGCCGGCCTCACCAATGGCGACGCCGATCCTGAATAGCAGGAGCGTGAAGAACCCTACGGCGACCCCACATAGCGCCGTCATGATTGACCACAGCACGATGCACAGTCCGATGATATGCACCCTGTTGGAGCGATCTGCCCAGAGCGCAATGGGGAGGCCCATCACCGCATAAAAAATGGCGAAGGGTGGCCCGTAGAGTAGACCCCATTGAGCGTCTGTCAGCTGGAATGACTCGATGATGGGCTGGGCGACGACGGCGATTAACGTGCGGTCGATGAAATTCAGCGTGTAGACCAGCATCAGCAGGACCAACACGTAGTGGCGATAGGAAGGTGAGCCGTACCCGGTCAAATGGCCGTTGGCGGCGTCACTCGCGGTGGTTTGCATACAACAATTCCTGCTGGGGGCGGTGAGTGTACCAACCAGAGCGCATTGGTGTGGCGAAATTAGAGGTCTATCGAAATCTCCTGCCCCTTGGCGAAACGCACAAAGGGCGCCGTCTGTTTGAGCTGCTCCGCCCGGCTCAACTGGATACGCTGTTCGACCAGATCTATGGCCCACCTTGTTACCGCGGGCAGATCCAGTTGTCGTGCCTCATTCAGCGTCAGCCAATGGAGCTCATTGAGCTCGCCGCTGGCGTCGGTGATCTGCTCCGGGTCGTTGAAAATGAATTGGTCGTGAATCATGAAGAAGCGGGTATCGAAACGCCGGGTGCGATAGGTGGGTGTGATCGCCCTGGCGATAAAATCCATATGCTCCAACGGAGGCTCTGCACCATGCGCGAGATAGTCTCGCCAAACCGGGTGTGTAGTGCTCACCGATTGAGAGGTGGGCCTGCCTACTATCAAGCCCGTTTCCTCAAAGGTTTCTCTGATGGCCGCCAAGGCGAGGCCGCGTAGTTTGCGGTCGTTAACAGTTTTTCTGGTGGCCTTTCGCAGCCGCTTCATGACGGGCCGGCTCAGCTCGCCCGGTACCTGCAGCCGCTGGTCGATCAGATCCATCCTGCCGCCGGGGAAGACAAATTTATTGGGCATAAAGCGGTGGGTGGCCGCGCGCTTACCCATCAGTAAAGTAGGCTGCGGCCCGGCGCGGACCACGATCAGCGTGGCGGCCTCTTTGGGCCGAGCAAGCTGTGTTGAGCTCTCCCTGTATTCACCCGGCCCGGTGGGTGTCCTGCCGTACTGATGGCGTGTCATGAGGAGTCCTGAAAATCTGCTTCGGCTATGCTATCGGCTTTATCACTTAGCCTGAAATAACCGGCCGCGATACTGAAATAAAAAGAGCCCCGCTTAAGGCGGGGCTTCTATCTGCTAGCCATTTCGTGATGGGCGAGCTTAGTCTGATAATGCCAGCGTCGCCGCCTCCTGCTCGCAGGCGTCGGCATCCGGGGCTGATCCCATGGCTGAGCTCAGCTCTGCTCGCGCAGCGGCCATAGTGGCCTGAAACAGTTCGTTGTTTTGCAGTCTGGCGAAAGCCGCCGCACCCACTGTCATGCCGGCCTCGGTGTCACTCATCCAGTGCACGTTGCACACCATGCGGCTGCGCGCATACGCACGACCTCTTGCCAACAGCGCCTCTGCTTTTTCGGGGGCCAGCTGCGACAGGATGAGTGCCCAGCCCCAGCCGATGGCGCTATGGCCGCTCGGATAAGAGCCGTCGGTTTCCAGCAGCTCGCGCTCGTCCGGCGTGCAGATTGCTTCTTCATTGATGAGAAACGGGCGGGGTCGTTGGTGCGCTTTTTTGGCGGGGTAGGTCGCCAGGCCGAGATCGGTCAATGACCGTTGTAACAGGCGATAGAGGGCAGGTGTTTCAGCCTCGCTGACGTTAGTGCCCAGTGCGCAGGCGAAAATCGACGTCGCGGCGGGAAAGTGAAGGTCTGCGTCGATCGCGGCCTGATCCCAGCGGGCAGAACCTTCAAGGCTACGCAGCGCTTCACTGGCGGCATCGTCGGCTTGTTGCTTTGCCGAGCCTTCTGACGGCGGTGGCGGAACAAACGCGGCACTGTTAAGCGGTGGCTCTCCATGAAGGTAGCCCTCCATCAGACCGTGGCCGAGCTCGGGAACCGGCCCAAGAATATCCGGTGATGGCGCCTGTGGTTGACAAGCCGCGAGCGTGCCCAGCACCAAGGTGACGGAAAATAGCTTGTTCATGTTTTGACCCCCGTTGAGATATGTCGTGTAAGAGCGCGCATGTATTGGTATTGCTGGGACTTTAGCTCAGTGCGAGGCGCAGCGTCAGCTCATTTGGTGACATTTGGCGAGGAGCTCCCCAGTACCCTCATGATGTCATCAAAGTGGTGGGTGAATACCCCGGGCTCAGGTTTTGCGGTCAACATCAGCAGGCATTGGCCGACGCTCGCAGCCTGCACGCTTCGGTAACGACGCCACTTACTGCGCATTAGTAGATCGGTGGCAGGAGCGACTCGCTGCAGCAGTGCTTCTATCGGCCGGCGCTGGGTTCTGTCTCCGAGCAGCAGCCCTGGCCGAATGATGTCGAGTCGCCTAAAGCCCAGCTTTCCCAATCGTTGCTCCGCCTCGCCTTTGACGCGGGAATAAAAAACCGAGGCTTCGGGGTTAGCCCCCACTGCAGTGACGACCAGGAAGTGTTGGACGCCTGCTGCTTTTGCTGCCGTAGCAAACGACACGACGGCGTCCTCGTCGATCGCGCGAAAGGCCTCTTGTGAGCCTGCCTGCCGAATGGTGGTGCCTAGCGTGCATATGGCGGCGTCTGCAGGTGGAAGCGGGGGTAAGTCATCAAAGCTCGAAACGATCTCGCTTGAAGCTATGCCGGTAGGGCGTCTGCCCACGGTGGTGATCTCGTGACCCTCGCTGAGACCAAGTCTCATTAGCGCCCCCCCGATCAGGCCTGTGCCGCCGGCAACCAGCAGTCTCATGCCGGTTCCATCGAGATAGGGGAGGCCGTTTTCACAACGGCGGATTGACCCTGTGCAGGGATCATGGCGAGGCGGCCACTGACTGCTGCAGTTGGCGAGCTGCTCGCCACTCCCACGTGTTGAGATCGACGTCGACAACGAAGACGCCAAAATCTTCCTGCCACCGCGCTGGTGCGGAAAGAACGGATTCGCCCCTGAGCCAGGTCTGCCGGTCGCGATCGGCGACGCAAAGCAGGCGTTTTGTCCCTCCTTTTTTGGAGGTTGATGCTGCCACCGTTTCACCTCTTTGGCAGAGCGAGCGTTGATAGGCGCGCACCACGAGGCTGGAGTCTTGTTCGAGGGCATGTACCTGCAGGGATGGCGACAGAATGCGCCGCAGACGAACCGATTGTCGCCCATCATCTGCTTCGTCATAGCGCCATTGCGTCTGCTCAACAGACGTCAGGTATTGCCAGTCTGTGAAATCGGTGCCGTAGGTGAGCCCGCTGTCAGGCGTTATCTGTTCCGCTTCTGGTGTTGTGTTTTCGGGCAGCCCTCCAAGCGACATGAGGCCCAGTACGAACACGACAGCAACGGTGCCCAGAATCATGGCGGTCATCAGTGCGGCGAAAAGTTTATTCATGGAGGCCTGCTGATGAAGAATCGGTTTCGCCTTTGATCATTGCACCCCAGTCACGGAAGGGGCCCGACACATTCTGCCAAAAGGATCGGTATTCACCTTGGCTAGCCGGCCCTAACCCCCAGGGGGTGTATTCATCTTTTTCGGGGATATAGAGCGTGCCAAACAGTCGATCCCAGATGCTGGTGACCGCTGCCAGGTTGGTGTCCCAATGGTGTTCAAGGTAACTGTGGTGGGTGTGATGCATCACGGGGCTGTGTAACCACTTTGAGAGCCAGCGCGGATAGTGAAAGGCCACGTGATAGTGACGAAAGGAGCCGTTGAAGCCGAATAGCAGTGCAAAAAAGCCGATATTGAACAGCGTGGCTTGCGCAATACTGTCACTGAACAGCCAACCAAACAGCCCTGCGGCGATGCCGAAGGAGAGCGCGGCGCCGATCGCGTAAATGGGTCCCTCCAGAAAATGCTCCCGGTAACGGGTGAGCGGTGTGAGCACCTCTGCCGAATGGTGAACTTTGTGAATGGCCCACAGCACCGGAATTTTGTGTTCCGCGTAGTGAATGAGGAAAAACAGCAAATCGTATAGCAGCAGGATGACTAGGCTGTATAGCAACATCCAGCCATAGTGGCTGTGCAAGCCTGGCCCGCTGCCCAGAAGCCTATTGAGCGTATCTATGATCAGTGCCTCAGTGCTCGGCGCTATACCGACGAGCAGCGTGGTCACCCACAGCGGGCGCAGTAATCGCTCAAAGACATAGAGGCCGACGTCGACACGAGCTGAGACGTGGGTGTAGATCTCCGTAGGCAACAGGAATTGCCTTAGCGGCATCTTGCGCACCCGACCGTCCGCGCCTTTTGCGCCTGCGCCATTGCGAAAGAGCCAAATGGTGGTAGCAAGGCCGGCAGTCAGCAACAGTATGGGCCACGTCAGATCGCGCGGCACATGCGGCGCTATCATCGCAAGTGCGTCGGAGATGAGTTGGTTGAGCGGTCCCGCTGTGCTGTCCATCGCGTGAGTATACGATCAATATGAGCGGTCCATGGGGGCTTTAGCTTTATCTCAAGGCAGTGATGCGAGCGGATGTTGTTCCGATCGAGCTCGTGTCAGAATGACCCGGTATCGCTATCAGGTGGGTGATTCATGGAGCCTTTACACGGAACGGTCGCGAGCCTCTTCCTCGGTGCTACGGGAACGCTAAGCAAGGCAGCGCAGGGCTCGCTCGAGTTTGCCTTTGACGGGATCGTGGGCGACCGGCACCGGGGTCTGACCCGAAAAGCCTGGGAGCATACAGATAAACAGCCGGGTGGCACCGAGCGACGCAACGAGCGGCAGTGGTCCGCCGTGGCCCAGGAAGACCTTGATCAGGCCTCCCACGTATTGAGCCTTATGAAAGCGCTCAACGCTGGCGACGTTGCCGTGAATCTCAGTATCGCAGGTGTACCGGAGTTTTCCCGCTTGCCTCGCGGCACGACTTTGACCTTCGAGGGTGGTGTCGTGCTGATGGTGGAAGAGTACAACCCGCCCTGCAGCCGCATGTCTAAGTATGTTTCAGAATGTCACGAAGCCACCACCGGCGTGGCGCTGGGGGAGTCGGACTTTATCGAAGCCTCCAAGTTCAGTCGGGGCCTGGTCGGTGTGGTAGAAGTGCCAGGAGTGGTTTCAGTTGGGGAGGGCGTCTCGGTAGCGCCCGAAGTTTTGCCAAAATGGCTGCGCGCCTGATGGCGGTTTGCGAAGGAGTCGAACATCTTGGATAAGTTATTGAAGTTCTACATCAATGGAGAATGGGTGGAGCCGCTCTCCACCGACAGCATGCCGGTGCTGAATCCAGCATCAGTGGAGCAGGTCGGAGAGGTGGCATTGGGTGGTGAGGCCGATGTGGACCGCGCGGTTGCTGCCGCTGCGGCTGCTTTTGCGCAATTCAGCCTGTCCAGTAAGGCAGAGCGACTCGATTTGCTCGCCCGTATACGAGCGGTGACCGAACGCCGATTTGAGGAGCTTGCGCAAGCCATGCGTCTGGAGATGGGGGCGCCGATTTCAATGTCCAGAGACGCGCAGGCCGACGCCGCGATCGGGCACCTCGATGGATTTGTTGCGGCACTGGAAAAGCTGGAGGAGCAAGAGCGGTTTGAGAACGGCGAGGTTTTGCTCAGGGAGCCGATCGGTGTCTGCGGGCTGATTACGCCGTGGAATTGGCCGATGAATCAGGTCGTGCTCAAGGTGCTTCCAGTGATCGCAACAGGCTGTACCTGTGTCCTCAAGCCCAGTGAGCATACCCCCGTGTCGGCCATGCTTTACGCGGAGATCCTGGATGAAGCAGGTGTGCCCGCGGGCGTCTTCAATCTGGTGAATGGGATTGGGCCGGTTGTAGGCGGCGCGCTGTCTCGTCACCCCGATGTGCAAATGATGTCGTTTACCGGTTCAACCAGGGCCGGTACCGCAGTGACCCGCGACGCGGCTGACTCAGTGAAGCGCGTCACCCTCGAACTCGGCGGCAAATCGCCGAACCTTGTGTTTGCCGACTGCGACCTTGAGGAGCGGGTCACGCAATCCGTTGCCGAGTGCATGTTCAACACGGGGCAATCTTGTGACGCGCCTACGCGACTGTTGGTTGAGCGGTCCTGCTACGACGAGGTGGTGGAGATTGCCCGACGCGCGGCGGAAGCTACTGTCGTGGGAAATCCCGAAGAGGAGGGCGATCACATCGGCCCCTTGTTCGATCAAATTCAGTTTGATCGAGTGCAAAATATGATTCAGGTTGGCATTGATGAGGGCGCCAATCTGATCTCGGGAGGTTTGGGTCGTCCCGAGGGTTTCGAGACGGGGTGGTTCGTTCGGCCCACCATTTTTGCCGATGTGGACAACACCATGAGGATCGCCAGAGAAGAAATTTTTGGACCTGTTCTCGCGATTATCCCCTTCGATACCGAGGAGGAGGCAGTCGCGATTGCCAACGACACACCCTACGGTCTAGCCGCGTATGTTCAGACTGGTAGCGCGGAGCGCGCGGCCAGAGTGTCGCGATCTTTGCGAGCGGGTGCGGTGCATATCAATGGCGGCGCCTATGAATACGGGTCTCCGTTTGGTGGCTACAAAGCCTCGGGTAACGGTCGGGAAGGCGGAGAAATGGGTCTGGAAGACTTCCTCGAGACCAAAATGGTGCACGGATTGGCGTGACTGCTGGTTCGGATTTACTCGCAACTCTGACCGTTTTCGAGCTGACGTGTTTGACCGGTGCTGCTGACGGACAATCCCAGGCTAAGCGGGCTGTCAGTCTGCCCCGGACAGTAGATCAGTGCGCCTGAATCCTCTGAGAAGCCGTCCTCGGTAAAGCGAAACTGCTGCGGCGCAGCGGGATTAATGTGGTCCTTTTCGTTAATCGCGCCACGTTGATGAAGTGATTCATCCTCGGCGTCGAGGGTGCCATTGCTGTTCTCGTCGATAAACGCGGTGTAGCCGCCGGTCCAGTCACCATCACAACTTGTGGAGCCGCCCATTGGACAAACAGTGACTGAGGTTTGGTAGGCCGCGGCCACCTGGCGGGCGTAGACAAGATCCCCTTGCCACTGACTGACGGCGTCTTGGGCGCGGAAGCGCTCCATTATGCTGGTCATGGCGGGCGCACCGACGGTGATGAGAATCGCCGCTACAGCCAGCGTCACCAGTAGCTCTATGAGGGTCAGTCCCTTCACGCGAAGCACCATCGTTACCTCCTTGTTAACGACGAAAGACCGCTACACTTTTACCAGATTATTTCAGATGTGCGGCCAGTTGCGATAGCGTAATATCTCCGATAACGAAAAAGTCACATGCATGGATGCATAGATGAAACGACATCAGGAAGGTGTCACGCTCATAGAGGCCTTGATCTCGGCATTGGTCGTATCGGTCGGTCTTCTGGGGGTTTTTCAGCTCCACCTCGTAGCCAAACGCGGTAGCTACGAATCCCTCCAATATACCCAAGCCCATGCGCTCGCGACGGACATCGTCGAGAGAATGCGGGTGAATCCGTCTCAACTGTCTAACTACGCCTCTCGGGACTATGGGGTGGGCGATTCTGCTTCGCCTGCTAAATCCTGCGTCAATTTGACGACTGAAGAGGGCGGCTGTGCCGTTTCGGAAATGGTGCAGTGGGATCAGCATCTGTGGCACCAAATGCTCACCGGCGGTGACGAGATGATGGGTGACCGCGCGATCGGCGGCGCCAGTGGCATGCGCGGGTGTGTGACGGTGAATGATGCAGCGGTCGAGGTAGTCGTCACCTGGCGGGGCATGGATGAAACCGTTGATGGCGCTGTTGGCGGTAGTGCAGCGCTGTGTGGTCAAGCAGATGCGCGACGGCGAAGCGTCAGAATTGCGACCACGATCGTGGAAGGTATATGAGACGTCAGCAAGGATTAAGCCTGACCGAGCTGCTGATTGCGCTGGTCGTTGGCTTGTTCATCACAGCTGCGACCTTCTCCGTGTTGGAGATGTCATCTGCCAGCGTCCAGTCGACGGGTCAGTTCAATCAACTGCAGGAGAGTGCCCGTCTGGCGCTGCGCGTCATCGAAGAAGATATGGCGCAAAGCGGCTTTTTCTCTGATTTATCAGGAGTGGACCTGATTACCGGTACCAACGCGACACTACCCCCAGCAGTCTCTGGCACTGATTGTGTGGGAGCTGGTCTGAACAACGGCAGTTTTCCAAATGGAATCGGCAACTTTCGGACGCTCTGGGCGACGACGAGAGGCGCTGATCCTGCGATGAGCTGTGAGTCGGGAGCAGTGCCGGGGTCGGACGTGTTGCAGGTCAAAAGGCTTGAGGGTGCGCCGGTTGTCGGGACGCCGTCTGCAGATCGCTACTACGCCATCGTCAACATCAACGAGATCGCGTTTTTTGCCGGAAACGAGACCCCGCCGGTGCTGCCCGGTGGGCGTATTTACGAATATCAGCACCGCGTCTATTACGTCGCGAATAATGAATTGGGGGAGCCGACCCTGTTTCGCCATGGTCTGGCGCGCGGTGACTTGATGGCAGTGGCAGAGCCGCTTGCGGCGGGCATCGAGGCGATTCAGTTTGAGTTTGGTGTCGACATGGACGGTGACGGTGCGGTCGACAATTATCTGATGTCCAATGATGTCGATGATGCCGTCTGGGATCAGGTGAATCGCACCGAGGTTTTGACAGTGCGAGTGCACTTGCTAGTGAGGGCGTTGACAAAGGACAACACCTATTCCGCCGGCGGTGATCGAACCTATCGCATGCCGGCTGGAGACCGCGTGGCCGCCGACGATGGCTTTCGCAGAAAACGGGTGTCTACCACCATCATGGTGCAGAACCCGTGGCTGACGACGCAGAGGGTGGGGCAATGAAGCGCCAGCGAGGCATCGTCATTATTGTCGTTTTTCTGATGCTGCTGGTACTCACCATGCTCGCCGTCGGGCTCGCAACGCGCGCCAGAATGGCGGCACAGTTGACCGCGGCCACCAATGCGCGTTCCGAAGCCTGGCACCTGGCTAACGGTGCGCAGGCCGGATTCGTTGAATCGCAGCGGCTTGCGCGGGGCGAGAGCGCCTTAATCAGTAATGCCGACGTTTACACCTCGACAGAAGCATCTGGGGTAGTGAACACGGTGACGTTCCGTGTTGAGACGCAGTGTCGTCGGTCCCGATCCGCGACGGCGGTTGGCATTGTGGCCTGCCGTCATAGTGAGCTGGACAGTGCCGTCACCTACGGTAAGAACAATCGCGGCAGTTTGTCTGTTGTGACGGGCGTAGAGCAGCCCGTGCTCAACACCTCAGGAGGATAATCGTGTTAGACCAAGGAAGGTCCAATAAGTGGCCGAGGATGCTCGGGGTAGTCGGAGTGCTCGCGGCGTATTCTGCCCTGCTGCACGCCGATGACACCGAACTCTACATTGCTAATGGCCTGTCCACAGGTCAAGGGCGGCCCCAGGTGCTGATTGTTTTTGACAACTCGGGCTCTATGCGGACGGAGGAGGCGGTGGCCGCGGAGCCTTTTGACCCCAGTTTCGATTACACGGGGTACGGTGGGAATAGGTTGTTTTATGTGCTTGGGTCTGTCGATACTGACGATTATCCCGATCCGCAAAGCGGCTCAGAGTGGCGTTATCTGTTTGCGCAAAATAATGCCTGTGCCAGCAGCAATGCGCCGCATCCAGCTGACCCTAGTTTCTCTGTGCTCGAGTACGAGGGGCGTTTCACAAGTAATTTTCGCTACTTTAGAGATAGTGGTGGGTGGAGAGCGCGAACCTGGAGACCATTGGTAGGCGGTGGCTCTGGTTACAACAGAATGCGAGCTTCGGTCTTTGATTGTGCCGCAGACCTAGATGCCACAGACCCGACGAATGCACCAGCTGCGTCCAACTCTGACTTCCGCGGTACCGGTTTTCCCCAAAACGGGGATGCCGATGAGCCGTTTGATGGCGTGAGCTTGGGCGCGAGTCAGGCTGAGCGGGATGCGGCAGCAGCTGTGTCTTACGATGAAACGGGTTTTGGTGAGGGCGATGCGGCGACGATTTTTACTGAAAACTATTTGACCTACCTCCGAGATTTCCAAGAGCCGATCCAGCGTCAGCGCATCGCGATTGCGCGGGACACGATCACGAGTCTAATTAACACTACGCCCGGCGTCGATTTTGGCCTCATGGTGTTTAATTATAACTACAACAGCGGATCGTCGATTGGCAGTGATGACGGTGGGCGTATCGTCTCGGGCGTGCGGCAAATGACTGATCCTAATCGTGCTGCGCTGGTGGATACCGTGAGCAGACTCAATGCGGAAACATGGACGCCGCTCTGCGAATCGCTGTTTGAGGCTTATCGCTACTACTCCGGTGGGGCGGTGCTGGGTGGTAACAAGGCTGGAAGCCAGACGCCAGCGGCTGATGCCAGCATCACCAATGGCTCGCGTTATGTGAGTCCGATGCAGGGTTGTCAGCCTCAGTCTTATGTCATTCTCATCACGGACGGCGAACCGACCCGTGACAACAGTTATGACAGTCTCATTCGGTCTGAGCTGGGTCTAAGTGGCTCGGATAGTTTTGATGGGAGCTATCTGGCGGGTGTTGCGGGCTGGCTGCAAGAAAACGATGTGAATGATGAGCTGCAAGGTAACCAGAAAGTGGTGACCTATACCATTGGATTTTCTCAGGGTGCGGCAGACGCCGCGGCACTGCTGGAGGAGACGGCGCTTCGGGGGGGAGGGCAGTACTACGCGGCTGAGGATGCGCTGGCGCTGCAGGGGTCACTGCAACAAATTTTCAGTGAAATTCTGGCCGTTAACTCGAGTTTTACATCCCCCTCCATCGCGGCGAACAGCTTCGATCGTACTCAGACGCTGGACGCGATTTACTACGCCATGTTTCTGCCCTCTGACAGGCCACGGTGGGCGGGAAATCTGAAAAAGCTCCGCATCGCCAGCGACGGCAGAGTGGAAGATCAGCGCGGTAGCGTGGCCATTAACGCCGAGGGGAGTATCGCCGACGGCGCCTGCAGTATCTGGACGTCCTCTGCGATCTGCTCGCAGGCATCGAGCGGTGGAGATGGTAACGATGTGTTGATTGGTGGCGCGATGGAGCACGTGATCGATCGCAGCGGTCGACGGGTGCTGACCAACCCGGCTGGCGTCACCGGCGAGCTGGTTGAGATGACCGAGGATAGCCTCGCCGCGGCTGTCGGCGGCGAGGCAGCGTTGCTGTCGGCGATCGGTATTTCTGACACGGACGAGCTGGGCGAATACATCGACTGGTTGTTGGGGCAGGATGTCGATGATGACAATGGCGATGGGAACCGATCAGAAACGCGCTTAGACGTGATTGGTGATCCCCTGCATTCCAAGCCGCTGGCACTCAGTTTTGGGGATGCGAAGGGCGTGCGGGTACTGATGGGCACCAATCACGGCTATCTCCACATGTTTCAAGACAATGGCGACAGCATCGATGAGAGCTGGTCCTATTACCTGCCTGACATGCTGCCGACCCTCAGGGAACTCCGCACCAACGCGCAAACCGGTGGTCACACCGTATACGGTGTCGACGGCGCAGCAACCGCCTATGTTTTCGACGAGGATGCTGACGGCAAGATCGAGCCCGGGACCGACAAGGTGTGGGTGTTTTTCGGTCTGCGTCGCGGCGGCCGAGCTTACTACGCATTGGATATATCAGACCCGGATTCTCCGGAGCTTATGTGGTCAGTGAGTTCGCAGTCGCCGGGTATGTCTGAATTGGGTCAGACCTGGTCTGAGCCTGTCATTACGAAGGTTCCCGAGAGGGACGCGCCTGTCATGATTGTGGGTGGTGGCTACGACGTGAACAAGGATGCACCGGGTGTGGGGACTGTCGACGCCATGGGTCGTGCCATTTTCCTTCTCGACGCCGAAACCGGGGAGCTCATGCACCGTTTTTCAGCCGAGTCCGGCGGAGGATCATCCGTGACCTCGTGGCCAGTGGCTGACAGCATTGCCGCCAAGGTGACAGTTCTGGATAGTGACGGTGACGGGTTCACTGACAGGCTGTACGCGCCGGATACGGGCGGCAATATTTGGCGTGTTGATATGCCGACGGGAGACCCCGTTGATTGGTCTGCCATCCATTTTGCAGAACTGGGTGGCGCCACGGACGCGGATGATCGACGATTCTTTGGTGAGGTCACCGTTGCGCAAACGACCTTTTCGCTCGTAGAAACCGTTCTAGTAGACCAGGACGGGGAGGAGGTCAGCGTCACGACGGCGCGCGAAACACCCTACGACGCCTTACTGGTCGGCTCCGGCGACCGGACGCAGCCCAATGGGGAAGGTACCCAAAATTACCTGTTTGCCTTGCAGGACAGGTCGATCAAAACGCAAACGTTTGATGAGGACGACAATCCCGCGCCTGCGCCGATCCGGGTGGGTGACCTCTATAGTGTTGCTGGTGACCCATTCAGCAGTGCAGCAGATGACGATGCACTGCTGACGGCACAGTTGAATCTAGGCGAGCGGCGCGGCTGGTATGTGCCGTTGGCGGCAAAAGAGAAGTCGCTGTCGGCGCCCACTTTGATCGCCGGACAGGCATATTTCACCACCTTTGTCCCCGGTAACCTGGAGGAAGCAGAGGCCTGCGTGACCGCTGGTCAGGGTTTCCTTTATGCATTCTCATTGCAGGAAGGTCGGCGCCTCACCTGGATGAGTGTCGGCGCACGTTTGCCAGACACACCGCAGGTACTGGTGCCGCCGCCTGACGAAGATGATGAGGGGGAGTGGAATCCCAGCTTGTATTTGGTGGGCGTGGGGGCCGGTGATGACAATACCGGTACGATCGCGACCCAGCAGACGCTCACACCGCAGCGTATTTATTATCAATACGGAGATTGACTATGCGTGCTGACGCCGGCTTTACGCTCTTGGAATTGATGATCGCAGTGGTGGTAGTGGCGATTCTTGCCGCTATGGCCTACCCGAGCTATCAGAGTTATGCGGGGCGTGGCTATCGTGCCGAGGCTCATACTGCGCTACATCGGCTCGCGAATCTTCAGGAGCAGTACTATCTTGATCAGCGGCAGTATGCCGCGGACCTGACCGCGCTGGGGGAAGCCAATAATCCGGCTGTCACCGAGGGCGGGCGGTATCAGTTGGCGGTCGCAGTGACCGCGTTGTCATTCACGCTCACCGCGACAGCGCAGGGGAGGCAGGCTAGTTTAGATGCCAGCTGCCCTACTATGACGCTCACAGGAAACGGCGCGAAGACGCCCGAGGAGTGCTGGTGATGATGTCACCATTATTGAAAGCGTGTGTGGGTGCGGCTTTGGTGGTGTGTTCGTTCTGTGCCCAAGCCCAGCAGTGGTCGGACTACAAGTGCTACGTCCTGGATACGGAAGGCGCGCACTGGGTTCACCTTTTTGAAATGGACCCCCAAAATCTGTCGACGGAGGTGGCCGGCCTTCCAGGCAGGCTCATTCTGGACAGCTTCGGACGCTCGGTGGCCGAGGTGCGAGAAGTGAAAGAGTGTCTACCGCTCGACGCGTCATTTTCGTCACCCAAGGCCCGGACGCTCGACAAAAACACGCCAAAGTGAGCTTACTCTTCGGGCTGTGTGGTCCAGTTGTTGTCGGCAACATGCGCTGAGATTACGCGGTCAGCTACGCTGATTGTCACTTCTTTGCCAACGCTCGCACATTCTCCCGCCAAATAGCCCAGCCCAACATTGCACTTTAGCCGTGGTGAGTAAGTAATGCTGGTGACGCAACCGTCGCCCTGGCCGTCTGCGGCCGCCATCGGGTACGTCTCTCGGGGATTGGCGATGGGCTCTCCCTGAGCGACGATTCGTACGAACTTCATATCGGGCTCCGCCGCCGCAATTTTTTCCAATGCTTCCCGACCTAGGTAGTCAGCGCTTTTGCCCATTTTGAAGAAGCGGTCCAGCCCCGCCTCAATCGGATTGTTGTCGAGCGTCATGTCGTTGCCGTGGGAAAGCAGACCGGTCTCGATCCGATCGATCAAATTGGGGCAGCCCGGACGCAGATTCAGGTCGGCGCCGGCTTCGGTCACGATGTCCCACAACCGCTCCCCCTGTGAAGAGTCGCTCAGGTAGAGCTCAAAGCCTCCCTGACCACTCCAGCCCGTGCGAGCAATCACCAGCGGTATTCCGGCAATCTGGGTTTCGATGAAGCGGAAGAACCGGATATCTCTGACGGGCTCGTCGATCAGTCTGCTCAACAACGTTTCTGACTTGGGGCCCTGCAGAGAAAGGGGGAATACGTCTGGATCGCTGACTTCGACATCAAAGCCCGCACCAACGGCCAAACCCTTAACCCAAAGCAATACGTCAGAATCCGAGATCGATAGCCAGAACCGGTCTGGTGCCAGGCACAAGATGATGGGGTCGTTGATGATGCCGGCCTTTTCATCGATCAGCGGCACATACATGCATTGGCCGGGCACTATCTTGGACAGATCTCTGGGGGTCAGATATTCAGCGAGCCTGAGTGCCTCCGGCCCTCTAATTTCCACCTGAACCTGGCATGCCACATCCCAGATCTGGACATGCTCTCTGAGGTGCCAGTAATCCTCTTCAAGGGACGCATAGGCGGTAGGTAGCACAACATGGTTGTATACCGAGGCCGCCGTAGCGCCGGCATGAGACCGTGTTTCAAAGGGCGATTTACGGAGTCGTCGAGACAGGGACAGTACAGGTAGATTCATGAGTTAGTGGTCTCGCAGGTTTAACTCAGTTTGGCCCGCAGGCGCTGAACTGGGCAGGTTTTATTGTGACGCCGAGATTTGGCGGTCTTTTCATTGGGTACTTTGTAGGGCGTGATATCGTTCCTGAATGAGGCGTCGATTTTGGCGAGAATATAAGCAAAGCGGGCCGCCGATGCATCTCATTTTTTATCCGCTAGATTTGTTTTTTTTGCGCTAGGCTGGTGCCGAGAGCTGCCAGTCAATAGATTCTGAGGTATGGGTTACAAATGATTGATAAAAATAGAGAAAATTTACTGGAGAATCACGATTGGTCGTTTCCCGTGCCGATTGCCTACGGGCCCGGGCGTCTGGAGACTCTGGGGCAGCAAGCATCGGCTTTGGCGCTGACCAACCCTCTGATCGTCACGGACAAGGGGTCTGCAGAGCTGCCGTTCATACAGACCCTTCAGCAAGCACTTCGCAACGCGGGAATCGAAAGCGCGGTGTTTTCTGAAGTTGCACCCAATCCCAAAGACTCGGATATTGCGTTGGCACGAAAAACCTACCGCCAAGGCGGGCACGATAGTGTCGTTGCCATCGGTGGCGGCAGCGGTATGGATGCGGGTAAGGCCACTGCTTTGACAGGTAACAATGACTGCGACGTGTGGCAATTTGATTTCGACAGAGACGTCCCGGTATTGCCTGCCGGTCATGTGTTTCCGAAGCTGATTTGTATTCCCACCACCGCGGGTACAGGGGCCGAAACTGAAAGTACGGCGATGATTACCCACACAGATCGAGGTATGAAACTCTGCGTCTGGCACCCGGACCTCAAGCCGTCACTGACGCTACTCGATCCTGCGATCACTGTAGGTTTGCCATCTTCGCTCACTGCCTGGACCGGTGTCGATGCCATGGTGCACGCCATTGAGGCGTACTGTGTTCCCGACTATCACCCCATGTGTGATGGGATCGCGCTGGAGGCCTTAGAGTTGATAGGACGTTGGTTGCCCACCGCTGTGGCGACGCCCGACAGTATGCCGGCCCGGGGAGGGATGCAGATCGGCGCCTGTCTCGCCGGAGTGTCGTTTCTAAAAGGGCTCGGACTGGTGCATGCCATCAGCCACATGGTGGGGGCTGAGTACGACACGCATCATGGATTGACTAATGCCGTCGTGCTGCCGGCAGTGCTTCGCTACAACGCGCCGGCTATCGAGGACAAGTTGCCGGCTATGTCCCGTGCTCTGGGTTTGCAGCAGGCTAATTTCGAGGCGTTTCACTCAGCAATTTGTGCGTTACTCGACCAGCTCTCCATTCCTGTGACGCTTTCCGAGTTGGGGGTGCCGCTGGAGGCGGCAGGCCGTTTGGCGGAAAAGGCACACCAAGACGCAGCGGCGGGAACCAACCCCCGGGAGGCAGATGTGGGGGAGATCGAGCGACTGATTATCGAGGCGATCACCGTTGGCCGATGACCGCCGCAGTGCACATGGGTCGTGACGCTGCAGGCCGTCCTGACGGGATAAGCGGCATCGTTGCAAACGCTATTGCGTTGGCAGGTCTATGAACAGCTTTCAGCTTGGTATTGTCGCCAGTCTGGTCTGCTATCTGGCGATTGGCTGGTATGCCGGAAAGCGGGTTCGGCATTTGGAAGATTTTTTTGTCGCCGGGCGGAATGCGCCGACCATATTGATTCTGGGCACCTTGGTCGCCAGTTTCATGAGCACCAATGCCTTCATGGGCGAAGCGGGCATGTCTTATCAAGGGCATGCGCCCTTGGTCATCATCATGACCTGCTTCAACTGCCTCGGTTACATTGTGGGGGCGGTATTTTTTGGTCGCTATCTGCGTCGGAGTGAGGCTTTGACGGTCCCCGCTTTTTTCCGGGCGCGCTTTAATAGCCGCCGCATTCAGATGTTTGCCGGCATTTCCATTGTTGTGGGGCTCTCTGCTTACTTACTCGCTGTCACCTGGGGTATGGCACTTATTATTACCGAGGTTACCGGGTTCAGCGAGGTGGCAGCCATACTGCTGGTATGGATCAGCTATACGCTGTTTACGCTGTACTCGGGCTCTCGCGGTGTCATCTTGACCGATACGGTGATGTTCTTGCTGTTCTCGGCAATTATTGTCATTACCTGTTTTTTCATTGTCGACGCCGCCGGAGGTTGGTTCAGTGCGATCCAATCCCTTGCGGTGTATGAGGCTAAACCCGGCATCATCGCGTGGCATGGTCGTATAGGGCCTGATGTCTACTGGCAGACTGAGTGGGAGGCGCTCATCTGGGCCAGCATCCTCGGCGTGGCCTGGGGTATCGTAGTGGCGGTGAGCCCCTGGCAGACCAGTCGCTATCTGATGGCGAGAAGCGAACACGTGGTGCTGCGCTCGGCCTGCGGCGCGCTCATTGCTATGTTGTTGCTGTATCTGATTACCAACTTCGCGGCCGCGACAGTAAATCTGATCAACCCAGATATCACACCTGCCGAGAGCACCATGATCTGGGTCGCGATGAATTTATTACCCGCGGCGTTGGGGGCGGTCCTGATATGCGGGGTGTTGGCGGCGGGACTGTCTTCTGCCTCAACTTTCTTGTCGTTGGTGGGCTTTAGCGTCAGTCACGACATTTTGGGGAGTAGCAGTGAGCAGGGCTCTGCGGGTGGCGATAACAACACCGAGAGCCGCTTGCACTTAAGAGCAGCACGTTTGGCGATGTTGATGGTTGGCCTGTCCGTGATTGGTTTGGCGCTGTTGCTGCCGCGAAATATCTATTGGCTCACCCACTTTGCCGGCCCGCTGTTTGCGTCGTCCTGGGGCGTGGTGGCGTTTATGAGCATCTGGAGCGAGCGACTCACAGAGGCAGGCGCCTTTTGGGGCATGGTGGCGGGATTCGGTGTGAACGTGACCATGAATGCCTTGTCTCTGGCGGGTTGGGTGCAGTGGCCGGTTGTGGCTGATCCGATTCTGGTTGGTGTTGTCAGTAGCTATCTCGTGGTACGGGTGGTCTCTAATCGGGGCGTGGTCTCCGTGACGGAGGCAAACTATCGCGAGGCATTGCATCGCATGCCGCCACAGGAGCGGGACCCGGCCGTCATCCGGCAGACCTTGTTATGGCCAAAGGTGATGGTGGCGATGGGCGCGATGATTGCTGTGGCGTTGACCCTGTTTTATGCCGTGCCTTACCGGCAAGCGATCGCAAGTACCGAACAAGTGGTGCAGGAGGTCGCGTTGTGAGTGGAGAGGTTGTGCTCGCGCTCGGCTATGGATTGGTCCTGGTCACGTCGGGCCTTTGGATGTGGCGCCGGGTGATCAGGGATTATCTCAATCACGAGGGCGACGATCAGTAGTGGCTTACGCCCCCAGCATGAGTTCTATCGATGCTGCGAGCGGACGTAGGGCATCGTCCTGACTTGCGGGCATCATCAGTTGGATGCCCGTTAGCGGTGGCCAATGCTGGCGGCTCGTCCGCGGGTATCTTCGCCGCGAGAGCGCACAACTGCACTGGTGTGCAAGTGTGCCTGATCCAGATAAAGTAGAGCCAGAACGCATGACGGAGGCTCAGCCATGAACGAAATTCTTTCCTTTGATGACGAAGCACAGGCTCACTCAGAGATCGAGGCCATGGGTTACCACGCCATGGCTTTTGATTTTCCCGCTGAGGAGAACGAATTGCACTGGCACGATTTTGACTCGGTGCTTTACGTGACGGGTGGTGAGCTCACCGTATGGGTAGAGGGTGATGATGAGCCAGTGACCTGTCAGCGTGGCGCAAAGATCGTTGCTACCGCGGGCACTGTTCACAGGGAGCAAACCCCGGGCTACAGCGCCATCATCGGTTTTTCTGTCTCGCCCGAGTCGCTCACTCAGCCGGTCAATAAGCCGGTTCCCGTCTCGCTGTAAGCCAATGCCAGATTTGACGATCTTGCAGTCGGTTGCTCCTCACAATGTAGGGTGGGATGTTTGGATTCCAATAGGTCGCTTTTGAAAAGGCTGTATGCGGCCGTTCCTGCATTGTTTGTTTTTGGCAGCATTCCAGTGTGGGTAGTTTTTAGCGTAGTTGGAGCTAAACAAACCCTCGTTTACCTTAGACGGATTGGTTAGGTGGACGAAATCAGGTTTTCTGAAGGGAAAGGACCCGTTGGGCGGGCCCTTCGCTCAGCGTGCAACCCACCGAATCGCATTTTCCACTAGGCGTCGATACTCAAGTGACGCGTAGGTATCGGGCCCATCGCCTGGCTGTAGATACACGATGCGGCTGTTCTCGACCGTTTTTGTCCAGCCGATGAGGTTTCTCCCGTCCGGGTGGGGCCAATCATCGTTGCAGAACATGTTGCCGGTGACTGCGTGGTGGGCTGAGTAGAAATGCTCGCGATCGAAGGTGTGGTGGCTTGCGAGCAGGGGATCAATGTCGTCTTCAAACACCTCATAGAGGTACAATTCATCCGTGAGTGAGAATGTCTCGTCCACGCCCTCGGTAACTGAGTGGAGTGCGCTCACCACCTGCACGGAGTGGGATACATCGTGCCGGTAGCCCGAGTCGAGCACCGGTTTGCCGCGACACTCGGTAGGCAGATAAAAGAATCGCCCACCAATGACCTCACCGTACTCCGGCCAAAGCGGCCAGCCCGCGATGGCGTGGTGTAAGAACACCATGCCTTTGCCCGA
>ERZ802822.626-NODE-626-length-24073-cov-20.834681_pt1 | contig 24073 bp, 17 predicted proteins | sample MGYA00345649_ERZ802822 | MGnify/ENA primary metagenome ERZ802822 (study PRJEB30503, sample SAMEA104212359) | marine metagenome | biome: Westerlies Biome; feature: [SRF] surface water layer (ENVO:00010504) within the epipelagic zone...; material: water...
AGCGTCGTTGTGCTGGCTCAAGTAAGTGATGAAGAAAAACTTACAGAACATATGAAGTTTGTTAGAGAAATGGCTTCAAGAATGGGTATGCACCATAAAATTTACAAGCTAGCGCCTGACAGCAGATAAATTTAATCGACGCTCGGATGCTTTGGATCGCTAGGCCATCCATCATCTCCGATTGCAGCGTAGTGACCCAACGTTAAGTTTGACCTAACACCAGCTCATTGATCCATGAGTGGCTTTAGATTTGTACAGTTCGCAAACGCTGATGATTTAGAAAGAGTTTGGAGACAACCGGGTCGCATCCGCGCGCACTCGATACTAGTAATTCTGCTTATAGATCGCAGTGACATCTGCTGCGGTCTTTTTTTGCACTACCTCAATAGGTTCTTACTAGTCCGTGAAAGTGATAGATACTTTTATCCCCGTGATGCCCATATTGGATGAGCCTTGGTTACAGTATCCGTCGTCATCTTAGTCAAGAGTTTTGGAGGGTGGTTCACCTTCATGAGTGCATAACTTAGCTGCTGTGATTGTCATCCGCTAGAGTAAACCTATTTATTTCGTAAATTAGAGGGACTAACGACGTGCAATTATTATCTATCCTAGCCGTAGCCTCACTTTTCGGTGGGATGCTGTTATTCTCAATTGGCTTTGGCACACTTGCTTTTAAACTGCTCGACAAAACAACGGCGCGTAAGTTGATAAGAGATACGTTCCCATACTTCTATCTTTTTATCTTATTCAACTCCGCTCTAGCGGCTGTTTTTTGTTATTATGTTGACGCCCGTGCCTGCGTTTTAATGGGGTTAATTTGCGCGACGACAATTCCAAATCGCCAGATACTAATGCCTGCGATTAATCAAGCATCAGATAATAGTGATAAGAAAACTTGGGGCAAACTTCATGGGCTTTCTATTTTGGTAACTCTTACACACATTGGCATTGCAGGAACCGCGCTAAGCTATTTATCTTAGCGTCTGACTGTGAGCGGCAAAGCCAGATCAGACTAATTCTCTAGCGTAATATCAGCGGTGCCAAGGCGGATCAGCGGATAACTGTCCTGGGCGCGCCTCATAATATTGTGTTGAGCGCAACAGTGCTGCGAATAGCGGCTATTATGCTAGATGGCCCTCAAGGCCACCTAGCAGCTTTAAATGCAGTTCTACACCTTTGACACTATGTTCATACAATTTCGTTGTTTCTCGTTTGTGACAGCAGAGAGCCATATCAACTTAAAAACTTCATCACTGCGGCCATGAAAACGGTATGGGTGACTTTACGCATCCAGCCTTGTTGGCTTTGATCCTGGATGACTTTCTTGCACTCGATAATGGTGAGTTGAGCAAAATAGTTGGATATAACACTCAATCAGGCTTCTCTTTACCCAAAGCTCAAAAAGGCTAAATAGTTGCTGGTATAATTGCACCTTAGAGAGCCCTCCCTATGCGTCTGCTGACAACACTTTGCGCTCTTCTTGCCCTCACAATTGGGGTCCTTCAGCTAGAGCGCGAGCGCGCCGACATTCCCCGCACAGACACATTTGTGGGCAGCACTCCGGTCAGTGTTTATGGAACAGGCCCCGGTCCTGCAGTAGTGATTGCACACGGTTTTGCAGGCTCTCGTCAGCTGATGGAAGGTTATGCGCTGACCCTCGCGCACGCCGGATACTATGCGGTCACTTTCGATTTTGAAGGTCATGGACGCAACCCTACCCCAATGTCCGGAGATGTCACCCAAATCGCCGGAACCACTCGAATGTTGATGGATGAGACCCGACGCGTGATTGACTTTGCGCACGAACTACCTGGCACAGAGGGCCGCATAGCACTATTGGGTCATTCGATGGCAACGGATGTGATTACTCGGGTCGCGATTGAGGACGAAATCTCAACTGTTGTAGGTATTTCGATGTATTCAAAGGCCGTATCTAGTATCGCACCTGAACGGTTGTTGATGATTTCGGGGCAGGCTGAGCGACATCTACGAGACGCAGCGCTCAACGCCATGGAAATGGTCGGCGCAGGCGGTGAAGGCGACACCGTGCTCAAAGGTTCTCTTGCGCGGCGGGCTGTCGTGGCACCAGGTGTCGAACACGTTGGCGTCCTCTACTCGAAAACAGCAAAGCAAGAGGCGCTCGCGTGGATAAATGCGGCATATGAGCGGGAGAGAGCACCTGCGGTTGCACTCACGGGTTTGTGGATCGCGATCACGCTTGCGGGCGTAGTGGCGCTCGGTTGGCCTTTGGCAAAGTCACTACCCGAAGGCGCAGCCCCCTTATCTATTCCTACCCGAACGTTCTGGATCGCAACGTTGTTTCCCGCCCTCACAACGCCTCTAATTCTTGCACCGTTTGAATTGCAATTCTTGCCAGTGTTGGTTGCCGATTATCTCGCGGTGCACGCCGCCATTTACGGCATCCTGACGCTCGGGATTTTGCATGTAAACCAGGTTCGGCTGGGGGCTGCGCGCATCCTGCCGCTTGCTGTCATATTGGTTTGGGGACTGGCTCTATTTGGCGGAGTTCTGGATCGCTATGTTGCGAACTTTTTCCCAACTGGCCCGCGCATCTCAATAATAGCTGCTATTGCCCTAGGCACGATCCCTGCCCTGTTGGCTGAGGCCGCATTAACCCAAGTCGGGAATGCCACGTTCTTGCGCAAAACTGCCGCGCGGCTAAGCTTTCTTGGCTCCCTTGCCATCGCCACAGCCCTTGATTTCGAACGCCTGTTTTTTCTGCTTTTGATCCTGCCGTTAATCGGACTTTTCTACGCTAGCTTTGGTGTGATGGGCGGATGGGTCGGTCGCCGTAGTGGTACGGTTGTTACCGTTGGTGTAGGCCTTGGCCTTTGTCTCGGATGGGCCTTGGGCGTCAGCTTTCCAATGTTTGACGCAGGCTAATAGCCTGTCATCTCAAGGTAGCCTTGGCCTTCATGCGTACCGGAAGCAGTCACCGGACCTTCCCAATAAGGAAATAGCGTCGCCTGCCAGCTTTCGTCGTTAAGGGCGCTCGTGGTAATATCTAGACCTTGAGACGGTAGTTCAATCCGCCAATCCACAGGCACATCACGGCCAGCAACCTGAGCCGTGCGTAGGGGTGTAAGCCTCAAATCATTTGAAGAAGTGACCTGACCGTCTAGGGTAATCCAACTGGCATAGGTGAACGACATGCCTGACACATCTCGAAGGCCAAAGCCCATAAGCCGGTTTCCTCCCTCAAAGGACAGCGAAAACCAATCCCAGCCAAACTGGTCAGCATCCAGTGGCTGCGACGACCATTCCCTATCAAGCCACCCCTGCCCTTTGACCTCCACATTCCCTTTCGGTAAACGCAGCAGACCTTTAACCTCATAGAAGGGTTGCGAATAATAATAGCTTGCCTGACCACTGTTGGATTTGATTGAAAACCCCTTATCGCCGTGAAACACCAGCGGCCCATTCGCGTTAAGATCTAAAGTGTATGCGGCCTGGTCCAACGACGCGCGAAGTTGAAGCGCGTCTAGCAGGTCGCCTTCATCCGCGCGACTTTGCATGCTCCAATCGTCGATCCATGCGGCAAAGGGCTGGGCGGTTACACCGGCCTGCCCAATCCCGCCACGCGCAAGCCGTTCGCCGGTAAAATGTTCGTCTGGCGTCGTCACGCCGGCGTGACCCATCCAGACCTGCACATCCCCTTCAGGTCTCAGGGCTGAGCGAAATAACGTCCATTGCACCCCATAGGTTTCGCCATCCTCACCTTCAAGAACAGCAGTCAAATACCACCATTCAACGCGAAAGTCTGGATGGGGGCCGTGGTCCGCAGGAAAGGAAAAACTCGGCTCAGGGGTGGGTACCGCATAACCCTCAGCCGTTCGGCCGAGACCCGCAAAGCCCTGTGACATCACAGCCGTTGACGCGAGTGTGAGCCAAACCGTAAGGCCGATTAACTTAGCGTTCATGAGCAAAAACCTTCAACAATTCAGAGGGCGGCAGCTTTGCCAACCTGCGCATGGGCACGGCCGCTGCAAGGGCAGCTCCCACAAGTGCCCATAATAACAATTTCGCCCAATCCCATGGAAACACCTCCATCGGCAGACGCCAACCAAAGGCTGCTACATTGACAATCGCCAACAGCACCCAAGCAAGCCCTAGCCCCACAGGTAACGCCAGAAATGCTGTTAGCACAGCCAGTCCCAGCGCGCGGCACATCTCAAGTACGGCAAGGTTGTGGCGCGTCAGCCCGAGCGCCCAGACTGGCGCTAACTGGGGCAAACGCATCCCAGCAATCGTCGTCAGCGAAGCCCATAGCGCAAACCCCGCAACGCTCAAAGTCAGCACATTCAAGGCGCGCGTAATAAGGAATGTTTGCTCGAACACACCCAAGGAGAACGCCTTCACGTCTTCTTGGTTGATGACATTGCTAGACGGCAAGCCAAAATCGCGAACTATTCGGTCTCGGAGGGTGGCTGGAGCCTTGGCACTAATGGCAAAGCGTAGCGGTTTGATAGTGGGATAGCGCGCTAAAAAGGTCTCATAACCTATAATCGCCTGTCCGGCAGGATTGCCATAGTCAGAATAGACACCCACAACCTCAGTTCGCCAGTCAGGCGCGAACGAAAGGGTCGCACCGATCCACAAGCCCTCCCGACGGGCCAATTGTTCATTCACTAACACACCGGTGCCCGCCGCTACCCTGTTCCAAACGTCAGGCGTCTCCTGCAATAGCGGCCAGTGATCACGGTAAATAGCGTGATCCTTGATGCCAAAGACCTCACCTGGTGCGCGCGCCAAAGTAGCTTCGGCCGACACAATTGGTAAAATGGCCTGTGTATCCTCTGCAACAAAGACCTGAAACGCTGCTGCCTCCTCCGGATTGCGCGTAGTAATGTAAAGATCAGACGCCAAACGCTGATCTAGCCAACCAATAAAGGTTCCCCGAAAGGAGCCAACCATTGTTGATACCCCAACATTGGTAGAAAGCGCCAACAGCAGTGCCATTAATGCTAGCGATAGGGCTGGAATTTGTTGCCGCGTGTCTGCCCAGACCCAGCCAATGACAACACCTTTGCCAAACTGCGACAGGCCCGTGATGATTACGGTTAAAGCGGTAGGCACTAACAACGCTGCTCCTAATAGCAAGGCCGCCAGGCAGGCGAAGCCCGCCACCAAACCTTCACCCCAACGGCCCAAGATCAGCGCGCTCAACAAAAGCCCAAGGCCAACCAGCGCCTGCATGCGTGCAGTGACCGCACTTGCACGCGCCCAAGCCCGGGGCATCGCTGGCGCCAGAATTGGCATGCGCGACAATTGCCAGAGACTGCCCCCAACGGCTGCGGCAGCCCCAAGATAGGACATTGCAAAGCCGGTTAGCCACCAAACTGGCTTCAGGCTTAGGCTACCGGAGACCGAGGCCCCGTAAAGCCCCGAAAGGGTCGCAGCGACACCGGGTAACAAAGCCGAAGCTAACACATAGCCTAAAGCAATCCCAAGAGTACCCCCTATGCTCGCCAGTACGAATGCCTCTGCGGCAAGTAACCAAACAAGCTTGCGCTGGGGCAATCCCAACGCGCGAAGCGTCCGGAACAGCACGCGCCGTTGTTCAAACGCAAGGCCGATTGCTGCATATACAATAAATAGCCCAACGGCGAACGACAGCAATCCAAAAGCAGTCAGGTTCAAGTGAAAACTATCTGTCAGCCGGGCAATGTCGGAAGTTTCGTTCGGCGCATTGAGAGTATAGAAGGCATTCACATCGGAAAGGGGTGTGCGAACTTGAGGCTGATCCTCAAGCACAAGGATTGATGATAGTGTATCGCGGTTCAAAAGCTCCATCGCAATCAAAAGATCCGTCATGATCCGCCCTGGCGCAATTGTCTCAAGCACTAGGACAGGTGGCAGGCCCTCAGGCAAACTATCCAGTGTATCGGGGTTCACAAAAATAACCCCAGGCGGCGAAAGAAAGTTGGTCAAGTCACCAGCAACACTCAGTTCTGGTAAAACAGTACCTGCGGGAACAGTAAACGGGTCGAACCCCAGCACCTCTAGCCCCGAACCCCTCAGCGTGCCCTGAACGACGGGAGACACCATCCACCCCGCAAGGCGTAACGCCACAAAGTCAACTAGTCGCAATGGACCGTCACCGCGTGTGATCCGTTGTAAACGGGTCTGGCCTAGCGCGCTTGCGGCGCGATCATAGCTGCCCCGTGCCTCTGAGTTGATGGCCTGCACCCCGGTCCAAAGCCCAGTTGCGAGAGATAAACCGATAATTACCACTACCAATTGCAGCTGGTGGCGCACCCAATGTGACCACAGGGCTTGTGCGCCTGCTTTGATCACGCGATTAATCCCGCGTGCAAATGAACTTGCCGATCCAAACGCCCAGCAAGCCGCTTGGAGTGGGTTACCATCAAAAGTCCTGCGCCGGTCTCGGAAACTAGCTCCAATAGTAACTCCATCACAGCGTCTCCCGTTGCCTCATCAAGATTACCCGTCGGTTCATCTGCCAGCACCAGCGCAGGCCGCGCTGCCAAAGTTCGCCCTATGGCCACCCGTTGCTGCTGGCCACCGGACAGTTGCTCCGGAAACCGGCTTAGAAATGCACTAAGCCCCAAACGGTTGGTAAGGTGTTCAGTCCAAGCAACGTCTTCTGAGCCAGACAATCGCGCATGGAACGCTAAGTTATCGCCTACATTCAACGAAGGGATCAAATTGAATTGCTGAAACACTAAACCGACTGTCCTCCGCCTTAACGCAGCGCGCCCCAGATCATCAAGTGTCGCAATATCGCTGTCTGCAATCCGGATTTGACCCTTATCCGGCACATCTAATCCACCGACCAAATAAAGCAGCGTGGATTTACCAGAGCCACTTTCACCTGTAAGCGCAAGGCTTTGGCCGGCCTCCAAAGACAGCGACACCCCCCGTAAAACCTGCAGGGAGCCTTCACCAGTCTCAAAGCTCTTGTAGACGCCGGTTGCATTCAGAATATCCATGATAAAGGAAGTAGATCCCAGCTCACGTCGTTCAACACCATCCAACGGACCTCGTATCGTTTATAATGGTATTTAAAAAAAAGCGGTACAAAGTCGTAGTCGTGGCAAGAATGCAAAAACGCGGAATGCCCAAATGATTAAGTTGGCGGAGCTAGGTTTTAAAGAGCTTGATAATTAAACTCAGAATATTCAGGTAATCTCTCATCGAATGAAGCGCAAACGCGCGCGCCATGCGCGCAAGGCGCCCCGAAACAGCAAAGACCAAAACTCCAAAATCCCCAAAACAAATTAAAAATTGAGGGAATATTTGAGGGAATATATATCACCTAATTCAATTAAAATATTGATTTTAAATAATTAAATTAGGTAATATGGCGGAGACGAAGGGATTCGAACCCTCGAGACCCTTTCGGGCCTACTCCCTTAGCAGGGGAGCTCTCAGGCTGAAATAATGATTTTAAATCAATTACTTAAAAATTCCCTACCCGTGTTTTTGCCGGTTTTTTGCCAATGAGTTCAGCCGCCTTCTTTGCGGGTTCGTTGATATGAATGTATGTTTCATCGACTACTCTGGGGGATTTCCATCCACCCACATCAGCGATCTGCCTGCTGTACCATCCTTCATTCTGATGTAAACTCGTAGCAAAACTATGACGCCCAGGCTGATACGTAGGTAAGTATTTTATACCTACGTTGGCACATGACCGCCGAAGTGCGCCATACAGTATATTTCTACTTTTATTACCAAACAACTGCCCATTTTTATATTTTGGCAAACCCTTTATTATATCGACCTACCTTTGAACTAAAGACGCTATTGCTGGGTCACCGTTTTTTGTCTTCCCAATTATGACCTCAGCAGAAGCAAAATCAACATGATGCGACAGACAACGCCAGCCTCGTAAGTTTTCCAGAGTTGTTTTTGCCCGACTACAATGTCAGCAAAGCGATGCACTGATGCGCTGAGGCACAACACGGCTCCTTTGCGCAACGTTTGGGCGTTGTTAAAGAAAGGACGCTATATTGTCGTAGCCTACAGATACCCAGAGCGTGACGATAATAAGGCCTATAACGCGTTCAATTTTATCAAAGATCATGGCAAAACACTGGCAGATCATCGCAAGACAGTTCTGCATATTGGGATCGAACATAACAGGGTGACAATCGGATCACGTTTCTCAGCGTTGCGCGCCATAGATGCACAAATAGCTCTTGTCACCTGTTCTGAATACGTAAAAGCCCGTTTATGTAGATTAATATCTATACAAAATACTTGCTTTAAAACTGAAATTTAAAAGCTTATCGAGATAAAATTAAATTTAAACTCGTAATTTATAAATTATTCATAGCGACTTTGCTTCAAGAATTCTGGGATCTCATTCAGCGGCAGAATATTTTGTACACCGCCCAATTCGATTGCACTTTTTGCCATACCAAAAACTACAGACGTTTTCTCATCTTGAACCAGCGTAATGCCGCCACAACGATGTATCTTCGCCAAACCCATCGCACCATCTTTTCCCATGCCTGTAAGCAATACGCCGATGCAAGAACCGCCAGCTTCAGCTGCAACTGAGTCAAACAAGACATCTACAGATGGACAATGCCCGTTTTGTAGTTCGCTTCCAGCAAGATTTGTGATGAAGCCAGTTCTGGTCCGCTGAATTCTCAAATGCCTATCACCTGGAGCAACTAATGCTTGTCCCATCTTTACCTCTTGATTGTCCTGTGCTTCAAAAACATCGATCTGACAGTGTTCATTTAATCGTTTTGCAAATGCACCGGTAAAGCGACCTGGCATATGTATTACCACCAAAATACCAGGAGTCGTCTTTGGAAGTTTGGAAAGGATATTGAGAAGTGCTGTGGTACCTCCTGTTGAAGCGCCAATTGAAATGATTTTAGCAGTATTTTTGCCCCACTTTTTAATGGATGAATTAATCACACGTTCGAATTTATTGGGATAAGGCATCCTATCAGTGGGACGGGCAACATCAAAATATTTAATTGGAACACGCGATGAAAGTACCAAATTCCATAAAAGTTCCTCAAATTTGGGTAAAAGGCCAATAGTTTCTCTTTCTAAATTGCGATCGGGCTTATCAATTTTCATCCAATCAAGGCATCTAAGCAACGTAGCAAGCTTGAACAACTTCTCTTCTGATTGCATTGAAAAAAATAAAACGGGCACTGACACACCTTCAAATTTTTTTTCCCAGATCAAAATATCATCCTGAGTGTAATCTACACAATCAAAGACTACTATGTCTGGGATAACATTTTTCGCTTTTTCCAACGCAATTTTGATAGTTGAAACTGAACATATCACTTTATAGTTTGGAGATTTAATAAAATACTTGTTTAAAGTTTGACGTATTAGCGCATTAGGCTCGATTACAAGTAATTTTATTTTTTCACGTTCGACCATAGAGCTATTTTTTCCGAAACACTGAGTTACCAAGTGGCAGCAACTGCTTTTCTATTACATTTGATGCTTCACCACTTCCTAAAATTAAATATCCTCCTGGATGAAGATATTTGATCAACTTTTTCAAAACATGTCGTTGGCTTTTTTTGGAAAGGTAAATTAATACATTTCTACAAAAAATTACATGAAATTTCTGTCGCATTGGATAATCATAAGCATTGAGGTTCAACCACTTAAACATAACCTGTTTCTTTATTTCTCTCTTTATTTGAAAATTCGCCTCATCAACCTGTAAAAAGTAATTAGATTTGTCAGATTGCGAAATATTTTTAAGTTTTTTGATAGAGAATACGCCACTTTTTGCGGACTTAAGAGCAAATAAATCTATGTCGGTCGCCAAAACCTTGAATCTGAAATTAAATTTTTTATTTTTCTTAAATTTAAGTATAGAAAACAGTAGTGAGTAAGCCTCTTCACCAGTGGAAGAAGCGGCGCTCCATATACGCAACTCATTGTCGGCATGTATGCCAAACTTTTCCACACAATCAGCCAATATTTCATTTCTTAAAAACTCAAAATGTAAATGTTCTCGATAGAAGAAAGTATGATTTACAGTAAAAATGTTGATCAGTTGAAAAAGTTCTGAAGTCAACTTTGATTTGTTAAAATCCCTGAGATTAAGAATTATTTGATCAATACTAACTTCTTGAAACAATTCATAGAGAGAATTTCTCTGACGAGCGTCAAACTTCGCGGGAATTGTTAACCCAAATATTTCATGGATTAAAAATGTTATTTCATAGTATTTTCTAGGTAAAGTATCCTCACTGGTCATTTAGCTACTTTTCATCTAGGGACCAAATGCCATCCCAATTTGATGGGGGATTTTCCATAAGTTTTTCACACCTTGTTAAATAAATTTTTGAGGGAGACGTTGCTTCATCTTGTCCAACTTCGATTTTCGACGCCTCTAAAAAATAATCATAAGCTTCATCAAAATTTCCATTTTGATACTTTAAAAATCCTAAATCAAAACGCTGTTTTAATTCTTTTTTCGGTTCTGAGAGGTTTTCATTCAAACCTAATAGCTCATAACAAACCAATGGTTGAGATTTTCCCTTAACACGAACTTTATCAATCAGTCTTGCTGCAAATTGATTTCCACTCTCAAAAAACGTATTTTCGCTTATTAAATTTGTAACACCATACTGCTTTGAAGCGGACTCTAATCGTGCCGCGGCATTAACGGTGTCACCTATAATCGTTAGGTCGACACGCGCTTCAGCAGCGCCAATATCACATAAAATTACTTCACCAGTATTGGCTCCCATTCTGACGGTAATCGGGTCGTCGCGCAAAAGTGGATGCTCATGATTCATTTGTTCAATTTCTCGTTGCATCTCAATTATGCTTTGCAAGACTGCCGAGCTTGAAGAAGTAGTAAATTCGTCGAGCCAAAACGCCATACAGGCATCTCCAATAAATTTATCGATATCGCCATTGTTGCGAATTATCACCTTGGTTATTACTTCAAACAATAAATTTATCTGTTCAACAATTTCCTTTGCTGTATATCTTTCGCAACGAGCCGTAAAATTAGCGATATCGCTAAAAAAAACACTTGCTAACTTTTTGTCCGCGCGAGCTTTATCCTCACCAGGGCCTAAAATCGTTTTTTCTATAGCAACTCTCATGGAAGCTTTGGATACATACCTTGCAAGTTGTTCTTTTTCTTTTCGGGAGCGCCTATCAGCCAAGGTACGCTCGACGACCGCCAATAAACCTTCCATGGTAAATGGTTTAGTAACTACGCCCGTAGCTCCTGAATTAAGTGCCATCTTTGCATCAGCATCTGACTCTCTTGACGTCATTATCAGAACTTCAGGCAGGTTTTTCTTACCGAGCAAACGCAATTCGTTAAACAAATCTATAATCGACCCATCTAACGGCTCAATTTCGGATATAATTAAATCACATGATACCTTGCTTAGAGATTTTATTGCCGATTTAATTGTTTCAACAATCTTAGCATTAAAACCTTGATGAACTAAAGATTTTACCATTCCTTTTGACAAACTATCTTCAGAGCTTAAGAGTAATATATTTTCTCTTCCCGAGGCACTACTGTTGAAAACGTTGTTTATTCTATTAACTAAGTCACTTACTACAACTGGCTTAGTAATATATTCATCAACACCTACTTCAAAGCCTCTCTTCTGATCCGCAGCAGAGCCCAAGGTGCTAGACATAATTATATGAGTGTCCACCAAACTTTGCGTTTTTCGAATTGCTTTGCATGTTTCGTAACCATTCATTCTTGGCATTTCAATGTCGCAAATAATTATCCCTGGAAGGTTTTCTATTGCCTTTTCGTATCCCTCTTTTCCATCATATGCCTGAAATACTTCAAAGCCTGCTCCAATTAAATCAGCTACTATTGTCCTATGTACTAGCTTAGAGTCATCGATTAGCAGAACTTTCTTTTGTGGCGAGTATATGCTATCAGCAATAGACAAAAGCTCCTCAATAGCTACCGGGAATTGCACAAATTTATCAACAATAGTTGATGCTTCTTGATGCAAATTATATTCTAAAGAGAGAAATATAATCTTGATTTCACCTGCGAATACTCGTTTAAGTCTCGCCGCAATTTCAAGGAGTTGATATTCTTCTATTTCAGACTGAAGAATAAGTATCGCTTTTGGGTTTTCGGCTATCGCATTCGCTATCGAAGATTTATCGATAAAAATGGCCTCAAACTTGAGTACTTTTGAAAATTTATGTTCGAGATAGGATCTAAAGCTTTTATTTTCAATGCACACCAGCAACTTGAGGTGCGAACTCTTAATCTTGTCCTCGTCAACTTTTTTTGAAGAACTCATTTGTACGTCTTTCTTCACATGGCAGAATTCAAGCAAGCCTTGTCAATAGCATTGATTATTTCTTCTTCGTTAATCGGTTTATAAAAAAGGCCAGCTACTTTTAATGCATCTAGCCTTCTTCGTTCAGCTCCCTCAGTTATTTTTTTTCCGGTAATGAGAAATATTACCGGATCTATCACACTATCCGCGGTCTGTATCTTCTCAATAAATTCATATCCATCCATTAAGGGCATTACTATGTCGACACACAAAACTGAAAAATCATTAGTTTTTAATTTTTGAAGCGCGTCGTGTCCATCAACTGCAGCTTCCACTGAATAACCCACGCGCTTTAGCATATTAGTTAAACGTTTTCGTTGCAAAGAAGAGTCATCCACCACAAGCACAGTATGTACGGATCGCAAAGACCTTCTATTTTTTCGGCCACTTTCTTGATTCTCTAATCGAAGCGGTGTATCTGACCCATGTGTGATAAGTTCCCACACATTTAAAATTAGTATCAGGCTACTGTCTGATAAAATTGTACAACCCATTACATACTCAATACTTGATAAAAGTGATCCAAATTGCTTGATTAATACCTCTTGTTGTCCTTTAATCTCATCGACAATAACTCCAAGGTTTTGCTCTCCATCAGATAACACAATTATCAGAAGTTCTTCTTGGTCAAAAATACTCGGAGGAAAGTCTAAAAACTTTGAAAGTGCATTAACATTCAAAGTTTTTCCTCTGTAATTAAATACGAGGCTGTCTCCAACCTGTTTGAGACTTCCACTTTCAATTGAAAGTACTTCAACTACATTTAAAACGGGGAAGGCAAAGTTATGTCCATTCTCTGAAACTAATAACACGCCGACTATTGCAAGTGTCAGCGGCAATTGTACTGTTACCTTCGTTCCAAAATTTTCTTCGCTTTCAATTTGTATATTGCCTTGTATTGAAGATATTGCGGTCTTTACGACGTCCATACCCACGCCCCGTCCAGATAATTCAGTCACCTGTGATGCTGTGGAAAGCCCCGGTTCAAATAAAAGATCAAATATTTCTTTCTCAGAAAGATTTTCTACATCCTCATCTGCTATAAGCTTGCTCTTTAGTGCCTTTTTGATCAGAGCGGGCTTATTTATACCCGCGCCATCATCTACTATTTCAATCACCGCATTAGAGCCGTGATAATAAGCACTGATTTTGATTTCTCCAACTTCTGCTTTGCCTAAAGCTTTTCTTCTTTCAAGACTTTCAAGACCATGATCTAATGAATTTCTAACAATATGTAACAACGGATCTGCTAACTGATTAATCAATACTTTATCTAATTCAGTGTCTGCGCCTAAGATAGTGAGTTTTGCTTTCTTTCCTAACTTTCTGGACAAATCTCTTACTTGAGCTGGAAAACGGTTCAGCAAATTACCAATTGGAACCATTCTGAATCCCATAGCACCGGTCTGAAGTCGACCACTTAAGCCCTCCAAATCATCAACATTTTGCTGTAATTGCTTTTTAAATTCTTCTACTCTACGCAAACTTAGGCGAATATCTTCGGGAATTTTTTCTAAATTAACAAATAAATCTGTTTTGATGATCTCTCTTATTTGCTTAACAATTCTACCGGACTTACTACGCCTTATGTCTAAGTCTAAATTTTGAGAGATAATTTCAAGTTCAAGATCAACAATTTTTTCACCTATTAATTTCACATCGTCCGAAATCCTTTCCAGCCTTGAGCTTCTTATTAATTTTTCCAAAAAGTAAAGAGAACCAGACAATGCCTCTGTATCATTTTGTAAACGAATCCGGTTTATAAAAACCTCAGAAGCAGTATTTAGAACGTCATCAAGTTTACTTGCAGGAACCCGAATATTTTCTTCCGCAATAGACTCTCTATATTTATTATCAATAGACGAGTTATCACTAATTTTAACTTGGTTGACTTCCTTTTTTAAAGAAGTTTGCATATTGGGTTTTCGACTGACTAAATTTTTTTCTCTGACCAATAGAAGTTTATTCATTAAATAATCTAGACTATTTGCAAGTGGCTTCATATCTCGAACGAAACTAACCATCTCAATAAGGGCTATATTACCTTCAATTAATGTATCTATAATTTCTTCCGAACAACCTAACTTCGCAGTTCGAAGGTCGTCCAATAAAGTTTCCATTTCATGAGCCAAAATTTCTATTTTTTTGACTTCAAGAAGCTTAGAACCACCCTTCACAGTATGAATATATCTGAAAATTTCATTTATCTTGTCGCGCTGGTCTGGACTCTCTTCAACCTCCACTAAAGCTAATTCAACTTTCTGCAGATTATCAAATGCTTCATCACAAAAATCATTTACTAATTCAAGTTTTTCTGACGAAAAATTTAGATATTCCACCTCATCAATAATTTTTAAGTTATCACTGGAGACATTATTTTTTAAATCCTCAGGGATCTCAGAATTGTCGCCGTTAATTTCGTAATTACTTTCTCGCTTCGGTTTTAAAAGATTATCATTGTCAAGATATTCATTTTGCGCTGAATTACTTTCTTGAATATGCGCCTCTAACGGAAGACGTATATAAGAATCGCACTCTAAAATAATATCAGAGGTGTCAATTGAAGTACTCCCAGTTTTTGCTAAATCTTTTAAAATTTTCTCAGAAGTTTTAAAAATCAGTTCTGTAACATAAATCATAGAATATTTTGAAAAATCTTTTTTTATCCGGCCATAATCAACTATAAATTCGAGAATTCGAAATAGATGTATCAGTTTCTTACAATTAAGAATTTCTGACATGCCCAAGCAGAAGTAACATTTACGATAAGCAACGCTATAATCTTCTTCTAAATCGTCACCTTTAGATTTCAATATGTTCAAAACCAAAGGCATAGCTTCGAGAAGATTATCGAGTAAATCATTTACCAGATAGTCATCTTGTTCAAAATTGGGAAGATGCTCTATGTCGCGATCTTCGCTCACTAAATCTAAGATATCAATCGATATCTCTTTCATTATTTATATCGCTTCATCAAAATTAGCTTTTCTGATAATCTAAAAATTCCCAAAATCATCCGAAACTAAATCCTTTTTTTCATCATCTGATTTTGGTTTTACCTTTCTTTTTGTTTCTTCTTTTTTGCCAATTTTCTCGTCGTTATCGGGAATATTTTCTAAAGTGAAAAAGGAGGTTAGATCATTTAATTTAGGTGCAAAATCAGCAACAGAAATAGCTGATCCAGACAATTTTTCTGAAACGTTTAAATTACTTTGTATTGCCTGATCTAAGTCGCTAACTGCTGTATTAATTTGATTAGCTCCTGTCGACTGTTCTTCAGATGCAGCACTTATGCTCTGCACCAAATCTCTTGTTTTATCAATTTCAGGTAACAATTCCCGAAGTAGCTTATTAGTTTCTTCGGAAAGTTCTTTTCCTTCTGCTGACGAAATCTGAATCTCATTAGCAGCTTGTTTACTTAGTTCTGCTAACTTAGACACTTCTGCCGCTACGACGGCAAAACCTTTACCGTGTTCCCCGGCTCTGGCAGCTTCAACGGAAGCGTTAAGCGCTAACAATTCAATCTTGCGGGTTATTTCTTCTACCACTGATATTTTCTCAGTAATGTCTCTCATAGAAGAAGCAGTTTTCTCCATGACTAGCGCGCAATGCCCAGCTTCTTCAGACAAACTAGAAGCCATGTCATCACTTTTCGATGCAGCTTCTGCGTTTTGACGAATTGAGGCTGCGATTTCTTGCATTGCAGAGGATGTCTGCTGCACAGCAGTAGATTGTTCGTTAGTGTTACCAGAAACTACAGACGCACCTGTTTTCAGTTCATCAGCTGATTTTGTAAGTTTCACAGAAAGCTCGATTAACTCTTGCACGACATATGTCAACTCGTCTCTCATTCTCGCCATAGCCATAAACATAGATGTAATTTCGTCTGCACCCGAAGTATCAATTTTTACCGAAAGATCTCCTTTTGCCATGGTATCAAGTACAAATACCGATCCTGACAATCGTCTTTTCATGCTCATTGCTAATCGTAGGCCTAAAACACCTGTAAACGTTATTGCAACGAGAGCGGCAATTATAATATTTCTGAGCGCTGTTTCTTCCACTTTTTCAGCAATCAAAACGCTGCTTGAGGTAAGTTGTTCAACCGATGAATTGAAGGCCTGTAGTCTATCACCAATTTGTTGCTGCCTTTCATCCAACAATTTTACTAAAGTTTCTAAATTTTCAGAGTGCTCGCATTCGTCCCAACCAGTGCACTCTACCAATTCTTCAACAAACTCCTGTGATAGTTGTTTTATACCATTAATACCTACTCCTAATTGGTTAATTACCGAGGCCATTTCACGAACAGACGCTTTTTGTTCTTCAGCTAAATGCTCCACTAAATTAGTTTCATCTCCTCCAGTGGATGCAGAGACAGTGCCGTCGAATATGCGCGTAACTTCGTCTATTGATGCAGAAACGCTTTCAAAATCTTCATTAGCTAAAATAATCAATTGCTCAAAGTTCTCTTTTTTGCCTAGACCCAATTGGAAGGCTGCCTGATTTAATCGATTTTGACCCGACATCTGCTTTTCTCTTATTTCGTTACTGTATTTTAAAAGAGGCATATCAAAAACAGAAAGGCCGTGGACTTTTTGTCCAATCAAGTTCATCGAAAGCCCTAAGTAAAAACTCAGAGATATCAACGCAATAGAAGACAATACTACTAAGTTCAAAGTTCTAGTAAAAATAGAATTAAGTTTAAACATATTTAGGTCTTTTCCCCTGCTGAAATAACATTATGCATTACAATTCAAAAAAACCAAATAAGCAATAAATTTCCGAGTGTGAGAATATGCAAACGGAAGCGCGTTACCTATTAAATTTTTTAAAAGTACCTCACTCCTGATCCTCGACAGCCTTCCCATATTTGAGCAAACTTAAAGATTTAACAACACTTTCCGGAGATAGGTGTAGAATCGTAACACCATTTTGTTCACTTACAGCCAAAAAAAGTTTAGCAATATCATCCGCCAAAATCGAATTAGACGGTTTAAAAGTACCTGGATCGTAAAACTTTATTCCAATTACGTCGTGCACACAAAGTGCAAATTCATATCTGTTATACTTTAATACGATATATTTATTACGTTCATCGATAACGATCTGCTCGCGATCAAGGTCTGATGATATATCAAGGCACGCAACCACTTGCCCACGTAAATTTATCAAGCCCCTTACGAAGCTATTGCTATCGTATATAGGGGTCACGTCGCAACCCTCTACAACTTCAAGTATACTTTCAATTTCTATAACAAAGTTATAATCATATATTTTTGCATACATGTATTCTTTATGTGAATTAAGCGCGTTTCCATCAATCGCATCAAATTCATCAATCTTTCGACCGATCAACTCTTGGGTGCCCAGTTTTCCTTGCAGAACTGTGAAAATTTGCTCTAAGTTAATGATAAAGAGGCTAGAGCTTCGATAACCCAATAAAGCTTTTATGAAACTAATCTCGTTTGACAGATGGTTCTCATTTAAGGAGCTAGAAAACGGAATCCGTTGTCCAGCAACGACATCTATATACTTATCCATGGTAAAGCATAGCTCTACGCCCAAAACTTCAATTTTGACCAGTGAAAAACTTCCCTCTTTTGAATCAAAATTCGTTAAAGAGTTATCTAATAACATTGAGCATTCAAAGACGGGTAGCAATTTGTTCTGATACACTATTGAACCGATACAACCTGTGAGTTTCAGCGGAAAATCATTAATTTCATCAAAATCTCTGATTATCTCAATTACATTATGCACTGGTAGAGCAAACTGCTGAGCGAATCTTTCAAAAATAAAAAGCTCTGAATAATCCTCTTGAGAGCTTGGTTTATTATTAGAATTTTGTTTTGAGTCTTGAAGTTGGTACGAAGGCTCAGATGATTTCACTATATCGTCGTTATAAATTGTTCCAGTTTCTGCAAACGACACCCCGTGTAGAGAAGGGGCTTGATCAAGGCGCTTGGTAGCTTTCTCGTTGAGGTTCTGCTGTGTTTCACGAACTAAAAGCTCATTTTCGCTTAATGGCTTCACAGCTACGGTAGAGAGATCATTTGAAGCTATCTGTTCTTTTTTAGATTTTGGTATTTTGTTATCGCTCTTTATTTTTTCATCAGAAATTTTTTTCTCTACGGTCGCTAACGGTGATATTTTCTTAAGTTTTTTTCCCAATTTTCAACTCCAAACTTAAGCAAAAAGTCCAAGCTCTCTAGCTAATTCTTTGCCAATGTTACATATCAGATCAGAAGCTTTACTATTAGTCCCTAACACAGAGTTCCGATTTATATTTGCCTCAGCAAAAGCTACTGTTTGACTTAAAGAGGTTCCAAGTAAACTTATGCCTTCTTCTTCTATTTGTTGACGGGCATGTAAATAAACGAGCGAATTACGATTTATTCCATTTAAAACAGCAAAAACATGAGCATTCACGTCTTCAAAATTGTCTGCTGCGTCTCTTGCAAGTTTTACTATCCAACCCAGACCAATTAAATCATCCCGTGATGGCCTACAAGGTACAACAATGAGATCTGCTATCGCTAAGCCGAAAGCAAGCGAATTTTCAACGCTACCACCTAAATCTAAAAACACTAAATCATATTCACAGGACGCGATATATTGTTCAATTTTGTTTTCATCATCCAGATAAACAGCTTGAACCTTAGATAAATATTTATCGCTCGTCTCACCAATCCAGTCATAGGAGGATTTTTGCTTATCCGTATCAATTACTGAGATAGAGGCGCCAGCTTTTGAAAAATATGCCGCGAGATTGATGCATAGCGTAGATTTTCCAACTCCACCTTTGCTGCTAGCGAATGTAATTACCTTTGTCACATTCATGACCCACGCATCATTTCCAGCACGAGTATGGATCAATATAAATCAGAATCAAGCACTTAAAATTTATCCTGAATTCAAACCCGTGTTTTTGCGAAGAGTCCGCAGCAACAAAAAATAGGGTCAATCCAATCGATGTAAGGTCCGTTTTGGATGAACGCAAAAAATCTATTCCCTCTTTTGCTACCCGATAAAAACCGCAAAGATCGTTCTTTAACGAAATCCCTTAACATATTTTTTGCCAGTTTTTTGCCATCATGCTCTGCATTCTCATGCACTTTCATGCACTTTGACGCACAAACCGCAACTTACGCGCCCCCAAGGGGAAGCGGGTTAAATTGTTGTTTTTATTTAGGTTTTTGGCGGAGACGAAGGGATTCGAACCCTCGAGACCCTTCCGGGCCTACTCCCTTAGCAGGGGAGCGCCTTCGACCACTCGGCCACGTCTCCGCTGATGGGTCTACAATTTTATCTGCTGGCAAAACAAGCGGAAAATATAAGAAACCTTCACTTTTTAAAATTTGTCCGTCCCTACGCCCTCAGCTGGCGCGCAGCGCCCGCACTCTTACTTTAAATTTTATAAGAAATTTCATCCAAACAGCCACCCCAGCCAGAGAAAATAAATCGAATGGTTTAACACATTGTGCGAGAGAAAGCCCGTTGGCAAAAAAAATAAAAACCCAGCGTAGCGCTAGCTGCGCATCCGCTTTGCTTCCAAAGCACATAAACCATCCTCAATAGTTTGGCCTTACAGCGTTGAAAGATTGCATCCTTCGCAATCCAAAAATCATTTGCCGATTTACCAAACCGCCAATGACATTTCTTTGCCCAAATACGCGGGCCGACAAGTGCTTCTTGCCTCAGCTCTTCGACAGAAGCCGACATTGAAACGCGCGAGTTCAATCAAAGGCATTGAAGCGCTTAAAATCTGGCCGAGCATGCAGCCTTATTTTGCCAAGCTCCGCAACAAAAGCAAATGGCCTGCGGGCAGCGCCTTATGCGTTGAATAGAAAATGCAAAACATCACCATCTTTCACAACGTAAGATTTACCCTCAACGCGCATCTTTCCGGCTTCCTTGGATTTCTGTTCTCCCTTAAGGGCAACATAGTCCTCATAGGCAATGGTCTCGGCCCGGATAAAACCGCGCTCAAAATCACCATGGATCACCCCGGCGGCTTGGGGGGCGTAGGTGCCACCCTTTATCGTCCAGGCCCGCGCCTCTTTAGGGCCAACGGTGAAATAGGTTTCCAGTTCCAAGAGCTTATAGCCGGCGCGAATCAAACGATCCAATCCAGCCTCTTCCAATCCCATTTCATCCAGAAACATCGCCGCTTCTTCTGGCTCTAATTGGCTGATCTCTTCTTCAATCTGGGCGCTGATAACAACGGTTCCAGCGCCCTGCGCAGCCGCCATATCGTGCACTTGTTGCGAAAACGAATTTCCCGTGCCGGCAGTCTCTTCATTCACATTGCACACAAACAGAATCGGCTTGCTGGTCAAAAGCTGCAGCATTTTCCAAGCTTTCAGATCCTCTTCCTCAACCTCAACGCTGCGCGCTGGTTTTCCCTCTTCCAGCACCGCCAAAGCGGCTTTAAGCAAGCGCTCTTGTTGCACCGCCTCTTTATCACCGCCGCGCACTTTGCGGCTTAGACCTTGCAGGCGCTTCTCGATGCTTTCAATATCGGCCAGCATCAGCTCGGTTTCGATCGTCTCGGCGTCAGATACCGGGTCGACGCGCCCATCGACATGGGTAACATCAGAATCCTCGAAACAGCGCAGCACATGAGCGATGGCATCGACCTCGCGGATATTTGCCAGAAATTGGTTTCCAAGCCCTTCACCTTTTGATGCGCCTTTGACCAACCCGGCAATGTCAACGAATGTCATCCGCGTTGGGATCACTTGCTTTGAGCTGGCGATTTTAGCCAAAGTATCAAGGCGTGCATCGGGCACGGCCACATCGCCCACATTCGGTTCAATGGTGCAGAACGGAAAATTTGCCGCCTGCGCGGCCGCGGTTTTGGTTAACGCGTTAAACAAGGTGGATTTACCAACATTTGGTAACCCGACAATACCCATTTTAAACCCCATGACTCTGCTCCTTCTAGCGCTGTTGGAGGCTTCTAGTGGCAGATCCGCCCCGAGGCAAGCGGCGAAGCTGCAAAAGCGCCGCTCTGCGACTTACGGTTTCTTTTACAGCACAAGCTTTTGCGTGAAATGTTTGCTTGGCATTGATTTTTCGCATCCGATTGGGCATGGGAGAGCATGACGAAGCGAAAGGTGCCTAACATGACTCGGATTGACGATAAATTTGCCGCTTTAAAAGCAGATGGGAAAAAGGCATTTGTCTCCTATGTCATGGCTGGAGATCCAGATTATCACACCGCGCTCGAGCTGGTGAAAGGCCTTCCCGCAGCGGGTGTGGATATCATTGAGCTGGGGCTTCCTTTTACCGATCCAATGGCAGATGGCAGCACGATTCAGCTGGCGGGGCAGCGCGCGCTTGAAGCCGGCATGACCTTACGAAAAACGTTGGATTTAGCCGCTGAATTTCGCCAGCAAGATGATGTGACACCTATCGTTTTGATGGGCTACTACAACCCGATCTACAATCATGGTGTGGACCAATTTCTGCAGGATGCAAAAACCGCTGGCATCGATGGGTTGATCATCGTGGATTTGCCCCCCGAAGAGGATGATGAGCTCTGCGTTCCGGCGCAAGCTGCGGGCTTAAATTTTATTCGCCTCGCAACGCCAACAACGGATGCTAAACGCTTGCCAAAGGTTCTTCAGAATACGTCAGGGTTTGTGTATTATGTCTCGATCACGGGCATCACGGGCGCCGGCGAAGCGCAAGCCCAAAACGTGGGGCCTGAAGTGGCGCAAATTAAAGCAAATACGGATCTGCCGGTGATCGTTGGATTTGGCATCAACACCCCTGAAGCGGCGCAAAGCATCGCTGAAATTGCCGATGGCGCCGTGGTGGGATCGGCGATTGTCGGTGAATTGGCCAAGGGCAAACCCGTTGCAGAGGTGTTGGCGTTTGTCAAAACCCTCTCAGATGGGGCGCATCGCGGTTAAAGCTCTGTTAGCGACGTTTATGCGGCCAGAAGAAGCATTTGCGTGGCCAAAAAGCTGCTCACGATTTTTTGGCTTTGGTTTCGGATCACGAACCGGGTTTTGATAAATCCGCGATCGGGCTTGCTGCGTGAGCGGCGCGCCTCTTCTACCGTAATCGTACAGGTTAAAATGTCGTCTGGATAGACGGGTATAAACCAGCGCACCTCATCCACCCCTGGCGACCCGATTGAACATTTTTCAAACAGCTTGGTGCGAAAAACCGCTTCAAATCCGATCAAAACCGTTTGCCAGCCGCTAGCGATGATCCCACCATAGGGGGACGCTTCGGCTTGCGCGTCATCCAGATGAAACGGCTGCGGATCCCAGTCCTGCGCGAAGGCAAGAATTTGCGCTTTTGAAATCTGTTTTGGTTCGGCTTCAAAATGAAACCCGACCACAAAATCTTCAAAATACATCGGCTGCTCCTGCTCTGGTGTTTTATAGGTTAACGATGTTATATCGCCTTTAGAATGCCTCCGACAATCCAGTAAGGTAAAGCTTAAATGCCTGTAATCACCAATATCTACGATCTTAAAAAAATCTATGCGCGCCGCGTGCCGCGCATGTTTTATGATTACACGGAGTCTGGCAGCTGGACAGAGCAAACGTTTGGTGAAAATGTAACCGATTTTCAACAGCTTAAACTTCGCCAGCGGGTTGCAGTTGATATGACAGGGCGCAGCACCGCCAGCACCATGGTGGGGCAGCAGGTTGCCATGCCGGTGGCTTTGGCCCCGGTTGGTTTGACCGGAATGCAATCTGCCGATGGCGAAATAAAAGCCGCACGGGCGGCCGAAAGCTTTGGCGTGCCCTACACCTTATCCACGATGTCCATCTGTTCAATCGAGGATGTCGCAGCCCATACTGAGGCGCCTTTTTGGATGCAGCTTTACATGCTGAAGGACAATGATTTTAATGATCGTTTGGTCGAGCGGGCGCGCGCGGCAAACTGCTCTGCCTTGGTTCTGACGCTGGACTTGCAGATCTTGGGCCAGCGTCACAAAGACATCCGCAACGGGCTGTCGGCCCCACCCAAATTGACACCCAAATCGATTGCCAATTTGGCCACAAAATGGGGCTGGGGCGTAGAAATGCTGGGCACAAAGCGGCGGTTTTTTGGCAATATTATCGGCCATGCCAAAGGCGTCAGCGATCCAAGCAGCCTCTCCTCTTGGACAGCCGAACAATTTGATCCGGCGCTTGATTGGAACAAGGTGGCCCGTTTAAAGGATGTCTGGGGCGGCAAAGTCATTTTAAAAGGCATTTTAGATCAAGAAGATGCCAAGATGGCCCTGAAAGTTGGTGCGGATGCGATTATCGTCTCCAACCATGGCGGACGGCAATTGGATGGCGCGCTTAGCTCGATCAAGGCGCTTCCGAGCATAGTTGAAGCGGTGGGCGATAAGGTTGAAGTGCATATGGATGGTGGCATCCGCTCTGGCCAAGACGTTCTGAAAGCCTTAGCACTTGGTGCGAAAGGCACCTATATCGGGCGCTCGCATATTTATGGACTTGGGGCAATGGGCCAAGAAGGCGTGCGCAAAAGCCTTGAGCTCATTCACAAAGAGCTGGATATTTCTATGGCGCTATGCGGCCATAAACGGGTTCAGGATCTAAATCGCAACACGTTGTTGATCCCGAAAGGATTTGCGGGGGATTGGGAATAAAACCGGCGTTTCCTTTTAACGCCAAGACCCCGCCGGGGCGACAGCATAATTCTGTATTTTGGCCTTTTAAACCGTAAATAACTGGTTTATACGCGCGGCTTCATTGGGGTCACAGCCTTGG
>ERZ802822.633-NODE-633-length-23930-cov-5.869870_pt1 | contig 23930 bp, 26 predicted proteins | sample MGYA00345649_ERZ802822 | MGnify/ENA primary metagenome ERZ802822 (study PRJEB30503, sample SAMEA104212359) | marine metagenome | biome: Westerlies Biome; feature: [SRF] surface water layer (ENVO:00010504) within the epipelagic zone...; material: water...
GCACAAATGAGAGTGCAAAGAACTCGATCCCTTCGGCAATCCCCACATCGACGTCGCCTTGGTCTTTTTTAGTCAAGGCGGGCAGATTGACGCGCACGCCGGGCAAATTAATATGACGTCGGTTACCCATGGGGCCAGGGATGAGTACTTGGCAGCGGACGCTGGTATTATCAATACGGAGCACTCGTAAGCGGATTAGGCCACTATCGACTAAAATGGTGTCGCCCACGTTAATGTCTTTGGAAAAGCCTGGATAGTTGACGTCCACGCGGCGTATGCCTTCCTCGGTGACTCCGCCAATGCCTTGGGCGCTGGTGAATTCAAAGATTTCGTCTTGTTCCAGCTCAAAAGTTTCAGGGACGTCACCTGTACGTATTTCAGGGCCCTTCACATCCATCATAATCGCGATGTGTCGGCCGACTTTATCACAGACCTTACGCACTCGTTGGATGATCTCTCGGGACCATGCATGGTCGGCGTGTGCCATATTAATTCGGCAGATATCGACGCCAGTTTTGATTAACCTCTCAAGAGTCACCTCGTCCTGCGTAGCGGGACCGATCGTGAAAATGATTTTAGTTTTTTGTGTATTTGGTTTCATCTTGGATTATCGGGGAATCCTGGGAAGCATGTTTGTTGGTCAGCAAGAGTAATGCCGCTTTAAGGATCGATCACTTCTACAGATAGACTTCTGCCGAGTGAGGCAAATCTATCACGCACGATGTGGGCATTATTACAATCCTTACTGAGGTGAGCTAAATATACTTTTTCGAGTATGCTTTTTTGGGAGAGTTCTGTCACCAGATCAAAAGCAGCATTATTGGAAAGATGCCCGTGTCGTCCTCGAATCCGCTGTTTTGTTGACCAAGGCCGCCGCTCGTCGCGTTCGAGTAGTTCTTCGTCGTAATTTGCTTCGATTACAAGCGTGTGCACGTGGCGAATGTGTTCTTTGACGTGCTCTGGCACGTAGCCTAGGTCGGTGACCCAGGCTAGACTCCGTGCGGGGCTGAACAGATCGCCATCCTCGCCCCAGTTGAAAGTAAAGCCGACGGGGTCGTAGGCATCGTGAGGCAGGGCGAAAGAGCGCACCTTGAGGTCGCGAAAGGTAAAGTCGGTGCCCGTTTGGAACACTTTCCAGTTGACGGGTTTAGTGGCTTTGGCTTGCACCGCATCAGCCGTGTCACGATTGGCAAATACGGGCAAATCGGCTCGTCTGGCGAGGCCGCGGATGCCCTGAGCGTGATCGCTGTGTTCGTGGGTAAGAAAGACTGCATCGATCGTGTCAAGCGACTCGCCAACTGCTTCGAGCAAGTAAGCGATTCGTTTAGCCGAAAAGCCCACATCGACTAGCACCTTCGTTTGCCCCGTCTGTAAGAGCGCACAATTACCCCCGCTACTAGAGCCTAAAATCTGAAATTCAACGGACATTGTGTGCAAGTTGAGCGATACTCTAGCTCGCGGCAAAGCCTTTTTACGCGCTTGCCACGGAGCATATTCGTACATTGGCTTCTGCGCTCATTTGAATGCCGACGCGAGCTTGCGCTTTACCCACGCTACGGCATATTAAGATCGTTTATGTCACGCAAGTGACACGATTTTTACTGACATGAAATCTGAATCCAGTCCCACATCGCCTAATCAGTCTAGCGCCTCCGCGACCAAGCTGAGCAAGGTCTACGATCACGACTTCGCCTTGACCGACGAGTATCGTGCAGCGCTGCCTGATATGCAAAATACAGATTCGCAGCAGATTTTTGGCGCCAACGTACCTATCCTCAAGGTTGGGATTTCGAACTTCCGTCTCCCGCTCAGCTATATCACACCGAGCTCGGACACACTGACGCTGGAAACCTCTGTCACTGGCACCGTCTCGCTCGAAGCGAACCAGAAGGGGATTAATATGTCGCGCATCATGCGTGTCTTTTATACCTATCAAGAGCGAATTTTTACTCCCGATCTACTCAAGGAAATCCTTTTGCAGTATAAGGAAGAGATCAATGCGCACCGTGCCCAGCTGAAGCTTTCCTTCGAGTATCCTATCCTCAAGCCTAGCCTGCGCAGTGGTTTGGAGGGGTGGCAATATTATCGCGCCGCCTACGAAGGCCGTGTCGACGAGCTTAACCGTTTCCGGAAATACATTCATTTTGATTTCGTCTACTCATCGGCCTGCCCTTGCTCATCGGAGTTGTCGGAACACGCCCGCGGCAGCCGTGATGTCTATGGCATCCCGCACTCGCAGCGCAGTACGGCTCGTGTCAGTGTTGAGGTGGCCGAAGGCCAGCACCTAAGCCTTGAACGCTTGCAAGAACTCTGCCTCAAAGCTTTGCAGACGGAGACACAAGTCATGGTTAAGCGTGAGGATGAGCAAGCCTTCGCTGAGATGAATGGTGCCTTCACCAAATTTGTTGAGGACGCCGCCCGCCTGCTTTACGAGCAACTCGATGACGAACCAAAGATTGTTGATTTCCAAGTAGCCTGCGCCCATCTAGAATCTTTGCACTCGCACGATGCGGTCGCGGTGATTAGTAAGGGTGTCCCCGGCGGGTTCACAGGCCAATTCGACGACTACAAGTCTTTGATACGCTAGATCAAGCGTGTCGGCCCGCAAAGACGCGACTGCAAAGAGCTACTCAGAGTTACTCAGAGCTACTCGATGGTAATCTTAGCCGCGCCTGAAGCACTGGGGCGGAAGCGTTCGTCGCCTGATTCGATCACCAGGTGTTCTCCCCTAGTAAACATAATTTCTACAGGACCACTTTTATCGAGGGTCAAAGGGCTGTCGACTTCGATCGCGCCACGGTAGATGAGCTCTCCATCGTTCTTTTGCGTCACAGTAACATACACGCTACCACCTTTGGCAAATAAAGTGACACTGTTCGAATCCACAATTGCAGGTGTTGGATCGGCTGACTGTGTAATCTCCGCAATGTCGCTTAGCTCAGGGGCTTCATCCGTATCGTCTGAGCCACTACCTAGAATTGCCCAGATTAGGCCAAATACTACAAAGACTAGAGCCAGTGTGCCGACGAAAACCAAACCGATCTTCATGTAAAATGTTTTGTCTGCCTCGTCCCCATCTTCATTGGTTTCGGCTTCTTCAGCGCGGGTTGGCTTCGCCGTAATTCGTCCATAGGATGTGGGCTCTTCCGACTCTGAATGATCGGTTAATTCTTCACCTTCATTTTTTTTGACCTCCATTTGGCCGAACCACTCAGAGCCAGCTTTTTTGCCAAGGCGAGATTTGCTTAGTTGCTGAGCGTTGTAGTCGGTCATGATCTTATCATAGTCCAACTTTAGATAGCGGGCATAGTTTTTAAGGAATCCGCGCTTGTAGATCTCGGGCAGAGAGAAATCCATCTTATTCTGTTCGATATACCCAAGGAAGTCACTGCGGATCTTAGTCGCCTCAGCTGCTTCGCGCAGAGAGATGCCCTTGCGCTTACGTGCTTCTTCTAGTCGTTCCCCAATACTTTGCATTTGTAGTATTATGTGAGAGTCTTCTTTTGTTCCGCAAGCACGGAATCGTATTGTTGTGTTGAAGTTCCGCCCTTATGACAAAGTAAATAGCAAATCGCCCCATTCGCCGTCTTCGCGACTATCGATAGCGATTCCCGCTTCAGGGCGCTGCGCGGCAAATTGCTTTAAGAAATGCGTCCTTACTTGATCCAGCTCCTTGGTCAAGATGCCGCTTAGAGCGAGTGTACCGCCAGCTTTGACGCCCCTGACGAGGGGGTCGCAGTGGGGAATGAGTACATCGGTCTGGATGTTGGCCAGAACGAGATCGCCTTGGCGGCCCCCGGCAAAACCTTTTTCCAGGTCGGCGACTACGAACTCGGGTTTAACGAGGTGGGTGTTCTCAGCCGAGTTGCTGTGGCAAACCGTGATCGCTTCGGGGTCGAAGTCGAAGCCGAGAATCTTTTTGAAGCCGAGCGCCGAAGCGGATAGCGCCAGCACCCCAGAGCCGCAACCGGCATCGATCACTTCAGTCGTGTCGAGCTGGTCGGCATGGGCATCGCGATAGTCCTGGAGACGACTTGCGCAGAGGCGCGTGGTTTCGTGCGCACCTGTGCCAAATGCCATGCCCGCGTCGAGGTAGACGACGGCGCTGCCTTTAGGTGCCGTGAGATTTTTGCGCTCCCAAAGTGGGATCCAGTGAAGTTGGCGGTCGCTCCATGGTTTAACGAACTCTTTGTAGGCGTTTTGCCAGTCGGTATCGACAATCTCGGCTAGCTCAAAATCTATGGGTAGACTTTTGAAATCCTTGCGCAGCACCGCGAGGGCACCGCTCGCGGTCGCCTCGTCGGGGAAGATGCCGAAGAGTTCGTAAGGATCGGTAACCTCCTTTTGCATGATCCCCCAGTAGGGAGATTCAGTCTCGCAGAAATAGTCCTCGAGAGGATCAGCCATTTCCTCAGGAATACCGGCGCGGAGTTCGACTTGCTTGCTCATCTGTGAGTGAAAGTAATTTTGGGCGGGACTCTCAGAGATGGCTAGGGCGCGGATATTTCGCCTTTGCTTAGGCGGGTGACGACATCAGGCAGTAGTGCGTGTTCTGCGAGGTGGACTTTCTTGGTTAAAATTCCAAGTGTATCCGATTCTTCGATGCGCACAACTTTCTGATCGATGATAGGCCCCGCATCGAGTTCGGGAGTGACCCAATGTATGGAACAACCTGTTATTCTCACGCCGTATTCGAAGGCTTGTTGGATACCGCTCATACCAGGAAAGCTTGGCAGGAGGCTCGGGTGTAGGTTGATCACGCGTCCTTTAAAGGCGTCAATGAATGGGCGTTTTATTATCCGCATGAAGCCTGCGAGCACGATCAACTTTGGTGAGAAGCTTTGGATGCGCTCAATGTAGACCTGCTCCGCTTCGTCAGTCAGGCGTGCGCCCTTACGGCCTGGGTCGAGGAAGATCGCGGGCACTTTGTATTTCTCTCCAAGCGCGAGAATGCTAGCATCCTCATGGTCGCTAATCACTGCGGCGATCTTGGCCGCGCCGAGGTTCTTTTTCGATTCGGACTTGAGGAGCGCCTCTGCGTTTGTACCGCGACCGGAGCCTAGAATGACGATTGGATAAGGCATTTAAGAATGACGAATTGAAAGAAAGAGTAATCAAATTTTTACCGGAAAAACTTCTTGGCTTTTTCGACGAAGGACTCGCCTACGGGGTTGGCGGGGTCGCCGCAGGCCTCTGCGTAGTCTTCGAGTTTGGCAGTTTGCCCACTAGTGAGCTTAGTCGGCACCTCTACTTGCACGCGGATGAGCAGGTCGCCCTTGCGGCCCCCACGCAGAGCGGGGACGCCTTGCTCCTTGAGACGGAAAGTAGTACCTGTCTGAGTGCCTACAGGAATCTTGAGCGAGCCTTTGCCGAATAGGGTGGGTACGCTGATTGAACCGCCTAGCGCTGCGAGAGTGAACTTGATAGGGACTTCGCAGAAGAGATCGTTATCGTGACGTTCGAAGAGCTCGTGCTCTTTGACGTGAATCATTATGTAAAGATCACCTGACTGACCGCCCATTTGACCAGCTTCGCCCTTTCCTGCAGAGCGGAGTTTCGAGCCAGTGGAGACGCCTGCGGGGATGCGCACCTTGACGGAGCTGCTATCCATTACGCGTCCTTCCCCGCGGCAATCGCTGCAGGGGTTTTCAATCTTTTGCCCCGTGCCTTGACAGTCAGGGCAGACTTGGCGATAGCTGATAAATCCACGGTTGGAGGTCACCTGGCCAGTGCCGCGACAAGTGCTGCAAGTTACCTTTTTTGAGCCAGGCTCTGCGCCGGAGCCTGTGCATTTTTTACAAGTAACGGGGCGGCGATATTTGATCTCCTTCTCAGTGCCTTTGGCCGCTTCTTCGAGCGAGATTTCTAGATCGTAGCGTAAGTCGGAACCGTGGGCTGCCCCGCCTGTAGATTGACCGGCCCCTCCGCCGAAGAATTCTTCGAAGATACCGCCACCCCCGCCGCCCCCGCCCCCGAAGGCTTCGCGGAAGATGTCGAAGGGATCTTGGCCACCCATGCCACCACCCATACCACCGCTGGGGTTGCCCATGCCGCCTTGCTTGAAAGCGGCGTGTCCGTAGCGGTCGTAGGCAGCGCGCTTTTCGCCGTCTTTAAGCACGTCGTAAGCTTCGGAAATTTCCTTAAACTTGGCCTCGGCGGCTTCGTCGCCCGGGTTTTTGTCCGGGTGATATTTGACCGCTTGTTTGCGGTAAGCCTTTTTAAGGTCGGAATCGGAGACGTCACGAGAGACACCCAGAAGTTCGTAATAGCCAGTCGCCATATTGGTTTAGTTTTTCTCCTTTGTGGGACCACTTGATACGATTACGTTGGCCGCACGGATGAGGCGATCGTTGAGACGGTAGCCAGCGCGTATGGTTTGTATGACGTGATCCTCTTTGATTTCGTCGGAAGTCTGTTGGGCAATACACTCGTGTAGATTGGGATCGAAGGCTTCGCCATCGGGAAGTAACTCTTCGAGGCCTTGATCGGAGAGCGATTTCTTCAGCTGCTCGTCGACCATTTTAAATCCGAGCGTTACGTCCTTCGCCTCAGGATGATTCTCGGCGGCTTGTAGGCCTAGCTTCATGTTGTCGAGCACTGGGAGAAGCGATTCGACGACATTGGCCGCCGCGCTGCGGATAATGTCCTGCTTTTCACGGGCTATGCGCTTGCGATAGTTTTCCATGTCGGCGACTGAGCGTAAATAGCGACTTTTCATGTCGGCCGCTTCGGCCTGAACTTTTTCTAGATTGGTCAGCACGGGCTCGTTGGTTTCAGCGCTAGCTTCTTGGGCTTCGGTCTCCTCAGCTGCTTCGACTTCGGGCTCATTGGATTCTCCAGAGATGTCTTCGTTTTGTTTCGTCATGATTGATTGAAAATTTTGGTCTTTGCGGGCAGTAATGCGTGCGCCCATTCTTAAAGTTAGCGCGGCAGTGTGAGGATAAATTATAAAAATTCAAGGACGCAGTCGGAGTATTGAAAACCTGCGTTTTCTTGCCGCTTCCTCTTGACTCGTTGAATAAAAGAAGGATTTTTCGGGTCATGGCAGAACTAGACGAAAAATGGCCAGAAAACGTAAAGGGTAAATTTTACGTCGATGAACAATGCATCGACTGTGATCTCTGCCGTGAAACGGCCCCGGAAAATTTTACCCGTAACGAAGATGGAGGCTACTCTTTCGTCTACAAGCAACCGACTTCGCAAGAAGAGACGGATCTGTGCATGGAGGCCCTCGAAGGCTGCCCTGTCGAGGCGATTGGCGAAGACGGCGAATAGTTGGCGAATAGTGTGGCGAATAGTGGGTATAAATTAAGCCATTACTACAGATACGTATTTTCGAAGCCCGCCGGATTGGCGGGTTTTTTATTAAAATGACTGAAATTACTGAAGCCCACGCCCGCGAACTCGCGAAGCAAGCCGCCCGTAAAGCCGAGTTGCTTGGAACATGCCGCGCCGACTTGGCTGGCGTTGAACGCATACTCTTCGAAGCGGGTTGTGGACACGGGCACTGGTTGACGGACTACGCCGAGGTTAACCCTGGTGTCTTTTGTATAGGAATCGACTTAATCTCTTGGCGTATACGCAAGGGCAATGAGAAGAAGGCCAAGCGCGGCTTGCAAAATCTCCATTTCTACAAGGCTGAGCTTAGCGAATTCCTAGGTGCGCTACCCGAAGCCATACGCTTTGACCGCACTATCCTGCTTTTCCCCGATCCTTGGCCTAAGGCTAAACACCACCGTCGACGCATGGTGCAGCTGGGTTTTTTAGACGAAGTGGCTCGCCGCACAGATCGGGGAGGGGAGTTTTGCTTCCGCTCGGACGATCGCCCGTATTTTGATTGGACAGTAGAGCACTTAAACGAACACCCTGAATGGGAAATCGATGAATCAGCTCAGTGGCCGTATGAGAGTGAAACCTACTTTCAGAGCCTAATGGATGAGTATCACTCTGTCGTGGCCAAGCGAAAGTAATTGAGGGATGCTGCACTGCATTGGCTAAACTACATCCAGCCAAACAAGCAGCGCAAACTGGGTGACCATGGCGACTCCCAAGAGCGCGTAGACGAAGATTATGAAATAATCATTGGCGAAACGGCGCTCAGAAAGCTTAGCTCGAGATGGGGCGATTGGCTGATTTGGTCCTCGAACGCCACCCTGCACGACGGGCGAGCTGCCCTCGCGGTCGCGCAGATGAGAGATGCGATCAGTGAGATTTGTGAGCTCAGCCATAGTTTTAAAATTGCCAATATCCGCGGCTTGGCAAGGTTAGAAGAATCGCTCAAATTATAAACCTTATAAGTTTAGCTAATCTTGGGCTTTGTAGGCCAACTAGGTGTTGACGCGCAGAGAATGGGTCGCCATCTAAATGCCTCTTCTCGTTATAGCCGAGAATTTTACATTTTAAAACATAAGTTCTTAGTGAACAAATTACTACTCACAGTCTTAGCTTTTTTAAGCAGTGCATCGTTGCTCAGCGCAGCGGATGGTGTGAGTCCGTCCCCCTATAAATTGACGGAGATATTTGGTCTACCAGTAACCAATTCGATACTGACTACTTGGGCAATCTCGATTCTTCTCATATTAGTGATTCGGTTTTCGGTGGGCACCCCGAAATTAGTCCCAGGAAAGGGGCAAGCTGTTGTTGAAAATTTAGTGGGTGGCTTACGCGACCTGCTGCTTCCCATTGTCGGCAAGAAGGCCTTCTCGATGGCATTTCCACTACTCATAGGCTTGTTTATCTTCATCATGATTCACAACTGGAGTGGTTTGATTCCAGGGGTAGGAGTCTTTGGTTTTTATGACGACCACGGCCATCTAAAATATTGGATGCGCCCTGCCAGTGCCGATTTAAACGCAACTTTCGGCATGGCACTCGTGGCAATGATCGCGTGGCTGTTTATTAGCCTAAAGGTCGCTGGCCCTAAGTTCTTTGTCTGGGAGCTCTTTGGCAACAAGGCGGATAAAAAAGAAACACCTAAAGCAATTTACCTTATATTGGCACCCATCTTCCTCATGGTTGGTCTCATCGAGGTGGTTTCGATCGCGTTTCGTCCCATTTCACTTTCTTTTCGTTTGTTTGGTAATGTATTTGGGGGTGAGAATCTTTTGACCAGTATGACGGGCATGGCACCCTACCTAGTCCCGATTCCTTTCTACCTTTACGAGGTTCTTGTTGGCGTGGTTCAAGCACTTATTTTTACTCTCCTTGTTGCCATTTATATCGGCTTGATGACTAATCACGACGAAGAAGCGCATTAAACTTTATATCCTTTCGGTGTTCGGGACCATGTAGTAAGTCGTGGACGGCACAGAAAATCACTAAATACAAAACTCAACGTTAAACATTATGTTCAATCTAATCGCAGAAATCTCTGGAAATATCAACGTAGCAGCAGCAGCTATTGGCGTTCCTCTCGGTATTGGCCTCATTGGCTTTAAAGCTTGTGAAGCTGTCGGTCGCAATCCTGAAGCGGCGACTAAAGTACTTGTGCAGTCGATTATCGCTATGGCTTTTGCTGAAGCGATCGTCTTCTTTGCTATCTTCCTTGGTAAGATGGCTGGCTAATCCACTCTTTAAGAGTCTTGCCGACGGTCCACGCTGGGCCGTCGGCACTTTTAAGATTATTTAATAACTCTCCTAATAATGAAGGCCACTTTTATCACTTTGCTTTTCGCGTTATCCCTTCCGCTGGGACTCTTTTCGGCGGAAGACCTTCACGCTGATTCGCACATTAGCACTAGCGCAGATGCCGAGCATACCGAAAGCGTTGAACCTGGAGAAGGCGGGGGAGTGATCTCCGAACTGGCTGGTAATTTCGGTATTTCATGGGCAACGCTTGTCGCGCAGATGGTTAATTTCTGCATTGTTGCACTGGTCCTCTACAAATTTGCCGTCAAACCAATTGCTGCGACTTTGGATGAGCGCCAACAAAAAATCGCCGACGGGCTTCAGTATGCCGAAGAAATGAAGGTGCAGCTCGCTGCTGCTGAACGTGAGCGTGCCGAAAAGATCAAGGAAGCCGCTGTAGCTGCACAAGGTATCCTAGCAGAATCTCGCGAGCAATCTAAGGAGATGATTGAACAAAAAACACAAGAAGCTGCGGCACAAGCTGAAGCAATCATCCGCAAGGCGAGTGAAGCGACTGAGTTGGAGCGCCAAAAGATGCTTTCCGATGTTCGTCAAGAAGTCGCGCGGCTCGTAGTCGCAACTTCCGCAACTGTATTGTCCCGTGATCTTTCAGATGCAGAGAAGCAAACGTTCTCTGATTCCGCTGCCAAAGAATTGTCTAGCGCTGGCAACTAAGCGGCACATTTTTCTATTGATATGAAGCGCGACCAAAAGATCACTAAGTTAGCCAAGAAGCTCGTTGAGCTTTCGATGGACAACGGTGTCGTGACTGAATCCAAAGTGGCTGAGGTCCTTGCTGGTTTCCAGCAGGTGCAGCACCGTCATCACCTTGCAATCCTCAAGGCCTTCCTTAACTACCTTCGCCGTGAGGTCGCTCTTCAGACCGCGGTCGTTTCAACGCCGACGGGGTTAAGTGAGGATGCAATAAAGGCGATCGAAGTGCAATTTTCAAAGCTTTACAACCGCCCAGTCAATGTGGTCACTCATCCAGACACTTCTTTGATCGCTGGCGTGCGTGTGCGCGTGGGCGACGATGTCTATGATGCGTCCGTAGCCGGTCGTCTTCAGCGCCTCGCTGAAAGTGTTAATTAACAACTCTCTAACCTTTATAATTCACTTACCATTAGTTTCTCATGAGCTCTATAGTCGAACAAATTGAAAACGAAATCGCTGGCTTCCAAGCTGGCGCTGTCAAATCCAACACCGGTCGAATCGTGGCCATCGCAGATGGCGTCGCCAAGCTTGAGGGCTTGTCCGGTGCAATGTACAACGAAATGATCGATTTCGGTCAGGGCGTCTTCGGAATTGCCTTGAATCTTGAAGAAGATGAAGTTGGTTGCGTTATCTTAGGTGACTACTCCAAGTTGAAGGAAGGTGATGAAGCTTCCACAACAGGCCGCCTACTTTCCGTGCCAGTCGGCATGGGGCTTCTTGGTCGCGTGGTTGATGCGATTGGAAACCCAATCGACGGCAAAGGTCCAATCAACTCCAGCGAAACTTATCCGGTGGATCAAGTTGCACCTGGTATTATTCCACGTAAATCTGTCGATCAGCCGATGCAGACAGGTATCAAGGCCATCGACGCCATGATCCCGGTTGGCCGTGGCCAGCGTGAGCTGATCATTGGTGACCGTCAGACCGGTAAGACCGCGATTGCGATCGACACGATCATCAATCAGGCGAAGATCAACAACCAGCATCGTAACGAAGACGGAACTTTCCCAGAAAACTTTCGGCCTGTTTATTCAATCTACGTTGCCGTAGGTCAGAAGAATTCGAACATTGCTCGCACCATTGCTGTCCTTGAGAGGGCCGGCGCAATTGAATACACCATTATCGTTGCTGCTTCTGCTGGTGACAATCCTGCCAACCAATACATCGCACCATTCTCTGGCGCATCGATGGGGGAGTTCTTCATGAACAATGGCATGGACGCTCTCATCGTCTATGATGACCTTTCCAAGCAAGCGGTTGCCTATCGTCAAATTTCCTTGGTGCTGAAACGTCCATCAGGGCGTGAAGCGTATCCTGGTGATGTTTTTTATCTCCATTCACGCCTTCTCGAGCGTTCGGCTCGTGTGAATGAGGATAATGGTAATGGTTCACTTACAGCGCTTCCGATTATTGAAACTCAAGCAGGTGACGTTTCGGCTTACATTCCTACCAATGTGATTTCGATTACCGACGGGCAGGTCTTCCTCGAGACTGATTTGTTTAATCAAGGCATCCGCCCAGCGGTATCGGTCGGTCTTTCCGTGTCTCGCGTTGGTTCTGCGGCCCAGATCAAGGCAATCAAGAAGGTAGCTGGTAAGGTGAAGCTTCAGCTCGCACAGTTCCGCGAGCTTGCAGCATTCGCTCAGTTCGGTTCCGATCTCGACGCGAAGACAAAGGCTCAGCTTGAGCGTGGTGCACGTGTGGTTGAGCTCTTCAAGCAAACTGCTTTCAATCCCATCCCTGTCGAAGTGCAGTCCTCTCTGATCTATGCTGTGCAAAATGGTTTCTTCGATGCGATTGATGTAGCAAAAATTGTTGAAGCGACTTCTAGCCTCCGCGAGTTCCTAGAAACTCGAGGCTCTAAGGTCATGGATGCAATCCGTAGCGACAAAGCAATTAGTGACGAATCCGAAGCAGCGTTAAAGTCATCACTCGAAGAGTGGAAGACTGGGTTCTCCGCTTAATCGCTGGCATTAGTCTTTTCTCCTCTCAACTCTGAAATAAATGGCCAATCTTCGCGACATCCGCCGCCGTATCAAGTCGGTTAAAAATACCCGGCAGATCACGCGTGCTATGCAGTTGGTTTCTTCTTCCAAGATGAAACGAGCTCAGGATGCTGCTGTTGCGGGACGTCCATACGCACTGCTCCTTGCTGATTTACTTGATACGGTAGGAGAAAAGTTGGATCTATCTGGAGCTACGATTTCGCATCCTTTCTTCGAGAAGCGCGAAGTCAAGACGCGCGGTATTCTGATTCTCTCCACTGACAAGGGGCTGTGCGGTGCACTCAATACCAATCTGTTTCGTAAGATTGCTGAAGAGGTTAAAGGAGCTGCAAAATTCATCACTGTTGGCCGCAAGGCAACGCAGTTTGTTTCACGTTCCGGCCGTGGCCTAGTGGCAGACTTTAGCATCTCTGATAAAGCCGCTTTCTCTGAGCTTCGCCCTATGCTGAAGCTTCTGATTGATGCCTATAAGAACGGAGAAGTCGACACCATCGAAATTGCCTATCCCAGCTTCGTGAACGTCCTCGTGCAGGAGCCCGTCATTCAGTCTCTCCTGCCAATCGTTGATTTGCGTGAAGTATTGGAGCAACTCAAAAAGCGCGTCTCTGACCTTCCATCGCTTGAAGCGCGCAGCGATTCCCGCGAAATGGTTTTCGAACCATCTGCGGAAGCTGTTCTTGATGCACTGCCCGAGCTTTACGTAAAAGTCATCATTCACCAACTCCTTCTCGAAAGCCGTGCCGCAGAATATTGTGCGCGCATGGTTGCGATGAAGGCTGCTACGGATAACGCGTCGACACTCATCGACGACCTCACTCTCGACTACAACAAGGCTCGTCAAGCTGCGATTACTCAAGAAATTCTTGAAATCGCCGCCTCAGCTGCTGCCTAATAATTTTAATAGCCAACCCTTATTTTTAACCATGAATAAAAACGGTAAAATCGTCCAAGTCATCGGTGCCGTCGTCGACGCCGCCTTTCCACAAGATAGCGTGCCCGAAATTTACGACGCCATCACAATCTCATTCGCAGTTGACGGAGCAGAGAAGAGCCTCACGCTCGAAGTGCAACAGCACCTCGGCGAAGGTCTTGTCCGCGCTGTTGCGATGACTTCGACTGACGGCCTAGTCCGTGGGATGGAGGTTGTCGGAACAGGTTCTCCGATCTCAGTTCCAGTAGGAGAAGCCGTTCTCGGTCGGATCTTTAACGTTACCGGAGATACGGTGGACGAGAAAGGCCCAGTCGCAACAGACGAGCGTCGCTCGATTCATCGTCTCCCTCCTGAACTTGTTGACCAAGCAACAGATGCCGAGATCCTCGAGACTGGCATCAAGGTCATCGACCTTATCTGCCCGTTCACAAAGGGTGGTAAAGTGGGCGCTTTTGGTGGTGCGGGTGTCGGTAAGACCGTTGTCATCATGGAGCTGATCAACAACATCGCGAAGGCGCATGGTGGTTATTCCGTATTCGCCGGCGTAGGTGAGCGCTCTCGTGAGGGTAATGACCTTTACCACGAAATGTCGGATGCAGGTGTTATCGACCAAAAGGACATCGCGAACTCAAAGGTGGCTCTGGTTTATGGTCAAATGAATGAGCCTCCCGGTGCACGTATGCGTGTCGCTCTTTCTGGTCTCACTATGGCTGAGTATTTCCGCGACGAAAAGAATCAAGACGTTCTCCTCTTCGTGGATAACATTTTCCGGTTCTCTCAAGCGGGTGCTGAGGTTTCTGCACTACTCGGTCGCTCGCCCTCTGCGGTGGGTTACCAGCCCACACTCTCTCAGGAAATGGGCAACCTTCAGGAACGCATTACCTCCACTAAGAAGGGTTCGATTACTTCCTTCCAGGCCGTTTATGTCCCTGCCGATGATTTGACTGACCCTGCCCCAGCCAACACCTTTGCGCACTTGGACTCGACCATTGTTTTGGAGCGTTCCATCGCGGAGCTCGGTATCTACCCAGCGGTGGATCCCCTTGCGTCGATCTCCAACGCACTCGACCCAGCCATTGTTGGCGAAGAACATTACACGGTCGCCCGCGGTGTTCAAAACGTGCTTCAACGCTACAAGGATCTACAAGACATCATTGCGATTCTCGGACTCGATGAGCTTTCCCCTGAGGACAAGCAAACCGTTTACCGCGCTCGTAAGGTCCAAAAGTTCCTTTCACAGCCCTTCCATGTGGCCGAAGTCTTCACCGGTACACCCGGGGAGTATGTTTCTACCGCGGACACGATTAAAGGCTTCAAAATGATCCTGGATGGTGAGTGCGACGACCTAGCCGAGAATGACCTCTACATGAAGGGCGGTATTGAAATGGCGATCGATGCCAACCAAAAGGGGTAATCGGCAGCAAGCTTCTGTATAAAAGAAATAGGAAGGAAGAAGCCATTTCCAAAATCCTAATTTAATCACAATGATCACTCTAGAAATCATTACACCCGACGCAAAAGTCCTCAGCACTGAGGCCAGTCAAGTCGTCTTACCGACCGAGTCGGGTGAAGCCGGTATTTTAACCGGGCACATTCCTATTGTGACGAAGATCGTCGCTGGCGAGTTAAAGGTCATCAAGGAGAGCGGCACAGAGTTCATCGCCGTCGATCACGGCTTCGCTAAGGTCTTGGGTAATACGATCTCCGTATTAACCGAAGCCGCCATAGACGTCGCCGAAATCGACCTCGGCGCAGTTGAACTGGCACAAACCAAAGCGCAAGAAGCCCTTCGTATCGCTGAGGAAGAAGGCGTCGATTACGAACAGCTTGAAGCCCTCGAAAAGAGTGTTCAGTTCCTCATCGCCCAGAAACTGGCCAAGGGCCGTAGAAGGTAGCAGCGTTCGGGACGAGCGATACTACCTGTTGTGCGAATTAATAGCGCCGCGCCGGCGCGACCCTTAAGGTCTCATATCGACTCGGGTCGACTTCCTGGATAAAGCGGCTCGGGTTGAGACGCATGACTTGGTTGCCTTGGTTGTTGAGCATGGGATAGCTAAGGTAAAGCTCCTCCATGGCGCGTGTGACTGCGACGTAGAAGAGGCGCCGCTCTTCTTCGAGGTCTCCCTCATCAATTGTTCGTTTGAGCGGAAAGGTGCCGTCGGCGAGGCCGATCACAAAGACGACGGGGAACTCTAAGCCTTTAGCTTGGTGGATAGTCGTCAGACGTAGGCAGTTCCGCTGCTCTTCGGGGCTGCGCTCGTTGCTTTCGGAGGCGAGTAGCACTAATTGCGCGAGCATCTCTTCCATCGTCTCGTAGCGGTTGGCGAAGCTGACGAGGCTTTGCAGGTCATCGGCGCGGTCCGTCCAGTTGGGGTAGATCTCACGGATGTAGCTGCTATACCAGCCATCAAGACCGAGCTGGATAATTTCTTCGGGTGACTGCTCGGTCAGCGCGACGGATATTTCTCGGATCGTCTCGGCAAGCGATGGCCACTCTTCCTTGGCATCAGCAGGTACTTTTTTGAGCACTTCTTCGGAGACGAGTACATCGCAGAAATTCTTTTCCAGCTTCTCGGCTCGTTCGCGGGTAAACTTATGGATGCGTTCGGCAGTCTTGGGGCCAACTTTGGGTAGAAGACAGGTAAAACGAGCAAAGGCCGAGACGTCGGCAGGGTTGGAGGCGAAGCGAAGCTGGGCGGCGAAGTCCTTAATGTGGGCTTGTTCGAAAAAGCGCACACCGCTAGTGATCTGGTAGTCGATGTTCAGGCGGCTTAGTTCCATCTGTAAATCCATTGCCTGAAAGTGTGCGCGGTAGAGCACGGCTATGTCGGAGAGCTGGCGGCCTTCGTCAATCAGGCCCTCGATCCGCTCGATGATGAATTTAGCTTGTCCACGGGTATCCATGACGGGGACGAAGTAGGGGCGCTCGCGTTTGGGTTTTACGGGGCGTAGCTCCTTGGAGAAGCCTAGGCCCGAAGGCTGCGAGGCAAGCACGGCATTGGCAAAATCGAGGATCTCGGGGGAACTGCGGTAGTTGGTCTCAATCTTGTGAATCTTCGCACCTGGGTGGCGCTCTTCAAACTGCATAATGTTGTCGAAGTCTGCGCCGCGCCAAGTGTAGATACACTGCGCATCGTCGCCCACGGCCATGACTTGGTGGTGCCCAGCCAACTGGTCGACGATGTCGGACTGTAAACGGTTAGTGTCTTGAAACTCGTCGACAAGAACGTGCTTAAAACGGTCTTGGTATTGCCGACGAATCTCTGGGTGGTCGCGGAGGAGCTTCAGAAAGTATTCCAGCAGATCATCGTAATCGACTACTTGCTGGTCGAGCTTGGCTTTCATGTAAGCCTTGTAGAATTGATCGATCTTCGATGCCATGCCGTCGAGAAAAGGGTAACGATTGTCAGCTTCTTCGCGCGGCGGCCGGCAGGTGTTGCGAGCGTAACTGATCAGATCGGCGATGACTTTGGGCTTTGGGTTGTTCTTGGTTTTGATGAACTTGCCATCGGTCGCCTGAATGACGTTTTTTAGAATCGATTCTGCTTCGCCCTGATCGAGGATGGTGTAGTTACGTTGGAGCCCGACGAGGTCACCGTGCACGCGAAGGATCCGTTGAGCGATACTGTGGAAGGTGCCACCCCAAAGTGCGCGGCGAGGAACCCCAGTAAGGTCTTCGACCCGTTCCAGCATCTCACGGGAGGCTTTATTGGTGAAGGTGAGTAGGAGGATCTCGTAAGCTTGCACGCCCTGGTGTAGGAGGTAAGCCACGCGATAGGTGAGGGTGCGTGTCTTGCCCGAACCCGCACCAGCTAAGACGAGGGCTGGCCCCGGGGGTGCGGTCACAGCGGCGTATTGCTCTACGTTAAGTTCGGCTTTAAAATCGATTTCTGGAAAAGGAGACATATTTGTAAGAAGTTAGAAGTTAGAACTTAGGCTGGGGCAAATTCTTAATCGTTTTCATGCTTTTAAACTGAGTCCTCTCCGCGCTCAGGATTAGGAGTGAGATTAAAACAAACAAGACGGAGGTTGCGGTTTCACGCATCTTGATTTCTCTCCTTTGAATGCAAATTATTCCCTCCAGTATGTTACCTGAGCGCGATGAGGGCGCGCTACGTCAATTTCTAGAGGCTTGTCGCGATACGGCGCGGGCCAAGGAACATTTTCAGATCGCAAGTATCTCGCTGGCAGTAAAGCATATTGCGCCGCTTGCGGTGCTGCAGTCGATCTACGAGCCGGAAGAGTTACATTGCTATATCGAACGGGCAGCCGACGACGAAGCGGTCGCCGCGGCTGAGGCGGTGGTGCAGCGACGATTCAATGGAGTCGAGCGTTTCGCCTTGGTCAAAGCCTTTGCCGAAGAGATACTAGAAAACACCATTGCGGTGGGTGATCTAAGCGAAGCTTTTACCGGCCCGCACTTTTTTACCGCGTTTAGTTTTGATGATTCCGTCTCGGAAGGAGCCGCCTTTCCTGCCGCTACCGTGTTTCTCCCGCGCTGGCAAGTGTCGCGTTCAAAAGGTAAATATGGTGCGGTCGCCAATCTCAAAATCGAGGCCGATACCGATATCGACACCTTGGTTATGCGAGTTTGGGGAGCTTATCGTAAGTTTGGTGCCTTTGACTATTTGCCAGATGAGGTGAAAGAGCCATCGCCCCAGCCAAAGATTGAGTCGCGTCGCAAGCTGGCGTCAGGGGTGTATCCTAATGCCGTTGAATGTGCGCTCGAAGCGATCAAGGAGGGTGCCTATGAAAAGATTGTGCTGGCGCGAAGTATCGAATTGCTTGGGGATCGCCCATGGCAGCCGCTCGATGCGTTGAACCGCCTGCGGGAACGTTTTGCGGGCTGCTTCACCTTTTCTTTTTCGGGAGATACGTCCAGTAGCTTTATCGGGGCGACGCCCGAGCGCCTGCTTCAGATAAGACACGGCCGCTTGTTGACCGAGGCGATCGCTGGTTCTGCGCCTCGTGGGCAGACCGCCAGCGAGGACGCTAAACATGCCCGCGCTTTACTCGAAAGTGGTAAAGATCTGCGCGAACACATCTGCGTGCGCGATTCCATCCTCCGGCGTCTCGAAAAAGTCGGTGTCGAGGGCAAGGCCGAGTCCAATCCTCAGCTGTTACTCCTTGCAAATGTTCAACACCTAAGGACTCGGATCGAAGCAGAAGTGGGCGAGGCTGTTCATCTGCTCGACATTTTACCCGAAATGCACCCGACTCCAGCTGTAGGTGGATCCCCGCGTGAAGCGGCGCTATCCTGCATTGCCGACTTGGAGCAAATCGACCGCGGCCTATACGCGGGTGTGGTCGGGTGGTTCAATCACCTAAACGAGGGCGAAATGGTGGTCGGCATTCGTTCCGCATTGATCGAGGGTAAAAAGGCTTGCCTCTATGCAGGCGCGGGCATTGTCGAAGGCTCCGATCCCGATAAAGAGATGCGCGAGACTGAGATGAAACTAGGTGCTTTGCTCGACGTACTCTCCAGTTCATAATGGATGAGTGATTTCAAATCTCAGCGCTTGTCGCGCTTCGTCTAAGTACTAACTTAAAAATACCTAAATATTAAAAATTATGGCAAAAGATTGGCTTGAAGGGATCGAAGATGAATACGACGTTGTAGTCGTGGGCTCCGGTTTAGGCGGACTGACTGGGGCGAACTATCTTGCGAAAAATGGACACAAGGTGCTGCTACTGGAGCATCATTACCAATTCGGCGGCCTCGCTACTTGGTTCAAGCGCCCGGGTGGCCACATTTTCGATATCTCCCTACACGGCTTCCCTTATGGAATGGTCAAAAGTTGCCGTAAGTATTGGACCAAAGAGATCGCCGACTCAATTCATCAGCTCAAGGACGTTCGCTTCATTAACCCGCAGATGAATGTATGGACATCCTTTGATCGCGAAGACTTCACTAATATTTTGGTCAACGACTTTAAGGTAGACCGCGAGAAAGTGGAGGCTTTCTACACGCATTTGCGTCAGATGAACTTCTACGACGACAACACGCAGACTACGGGTGAAATGTTCGAAGAGTTTTTTCCAGGGCGCAGCGATGTGCACCGTCTTTTGATGGAGCCGATTTCCTACGCCAACGGATCGCACGTTGATGACCCAGCTATCACTTACGGCATTGTCTTTTCCAACTTCATGAGTAAAGGGGTCTTCACCTTTCAGGGCGGCACTGATACCCTAATTAAAAAAATGGTAGCCGAGCTTAAAAATAACGGCTGTGAAGTACGCAAATGTGCACTCGTCGAGGGCGTCGATGTGGAAGATGGCAAAGTCATTGGCATCCGCGTGCGCAGCCAGAATACGGGCGAAGAAGAATTCCCCGTTCGTAGCATAAAATGTAAGGCGGTACTCTCCAACGCAAACGTACGCAACACGATCGAATACCTCGTGGGCGAAAATAAGTTTAGCGAAGACTTCGTCGCCGAGGCTAAAGCTGTGCGTAACAATACCAGCTCTTGCCAAGTCTACATGGGCATCAAAAAGGGCGAAACGATTCCGAATATCGGCGACCTCGTCTTCACCTCTAAAGCGGCCGAGTATTCCATCGGCGAGCTGACCTCGATCAAAACGAGCAGCCACACCTTTTCGGTTTACTATCCAGAGACGCGCCCGCATCTCTCCCAAGATCGTTACACCGTGGTGGCCTCGCTTAACGCCCAATGGGATGAGTGGAACGACCTCTCCGAAGAGGAATATCAGGCCGAAAAAGCCCGCATGTGCGAAGAGTGCGTCAGTAGCCTGGAGTCTTTTATTCCTGGCGTGCGCGACAAGATTGATCACATCGAAGCGGCGACTCCACGCACAGTGAACTACTACACTAAGTCGATGCAGGGCACTTCTTTTGGCACCAAGTTTGAAGGTCTCAAGGTCTCGATGGAGCTCTCCGACCAGATCGAAGGCCTTTATCACGCTGGTTCCGTCGGTATCATTATGTCTGGCTGGCTTGGCACTATGAATTATGGCGTCATTACTGCCAACAAGATGGACAAGTGGCTCTACGAAAAAGCAAAGGCTGTTTAGATTAGCCGTATGGCTTGCATGCCCGCCCACACGCACAATCGCTTCACTTAGAGCTGATAAGCGATGGCGACTAGTCGAGGGAAAAAATTTCTCTTTTGTGGGAAAATTTGAAAAGGGGAGTCGCGAATTCCCAATTATTACTTGACATCAAGTTAAATAGGCGGAGGGTGAGTGCATGCCAAAAATTTACCAAAATTCCGGCTCACACTTATTCCTTCTTTTTTGGAAAGCTTCACATGCAGCCATGCGCTATGACCATCAGAGCATCGCTGCGCAAGGCTTTGCTACCCTTTCGGATTATGCCGTGCTTGAGGTATTGCTCCATAAGGGCGCTTTACCGGTCAATGCAATCGGGGAAAAAGTGCTGCTTACGAGTGGGTCGATGACGACGGCCGTTCAGCGACTTGAGAAAAAGGGGCTAGTTGTCCGTGAGCGAAGTGAAGGCGATGCCCGAGTCGTGCTGGTTCATCTGACTAATGAGGGTATGAGTTTGATCCAAGAGGCCTTTACTGCGCATGCCGAGGATTTGGATGAGTTATTTATCGAATTCTCAGAGGATGAGCGCATACAATTCGCAGGTCTTATGCGCAAATTAGGTCAGCGCAGCCAGGAATTGAGCAAGGTATAAAAATTTCGCCATAATCTTGATGTAAAGATAAAATTTAGATAATAAGTTAGATATCAAGACAAATACTTCGATACGAGCAATTAGTCGGTATTTCTTCCTATCCGACTTGCTGTGAGGGCTGCTTTGAGACCACCAAGCCAGGGCGCGCTACTCGAAGGCGATGTCTGTTGCAATTACCTCTCCCACCGAGCCCAAGTGCCGCTGGGGACGTCGAAGGCGCTCTCTTTTCCTGTCAAGAGCATCTCGCCACAATCTAGTCGGCCTTTGTCCATTAGCTGTTGGATCAAGTTTTTCAATGCAATTGGAGTGAAGCCGGGTGTGTGGCTGGTAAGGTAAAGGAAGCAGGGCTGATCGCTCATTACTTTTCGTACGAGTTGCAAGGTTTCTAAGAGAGCGTGCTCAATCTTGTAGAGCTCGCCGCCTTTTCCGCGACCAAAGGACGGTGGGTCAAGAAGGATGGCATCGTAGCGGCGGCCGCGTTTAATCTCGCGGGCAAGGAACTTATTGACGTCGTCCACAATCCAGCGAATAGGGTGGCCTTCAAGTCCGTTCAGTTTGGCGTTCTCTCGTGCCCATGCGACCATACCTTTTGAGGCGTCAACGTGACAGCAATGAGCGCCGCCTTGTGCTGCGGCAAGGGTGGCACCACCAGAGTAGGCGAAGAGGTTGAGGAAGTTGAGTGGCTCACGACGCTGAGTGCTTTCCTTCTTGATGCTGTCACGTATCCATTCCCACATGGCACGGGTCTCAGGAAAGACGCCTAGGTGGCCGAAGTCTGTGGTAGAGAGCTTCATTTTGACGCCCTTGACTTCTGCGATCCAAGAGTCGGGCAGCTTATCACGACCGCGCCATTCGAGACCTTGCTTACGGGTGAAGAAGGCATCGGCCTGCTTCCAGAGGGCAGGCTGGCTCGGGTTCCAGACGGCCTGCGCGCAGGGACGGTCAAGGGTGATCTTGCCGAAGCGTTCCAACTTGCGCCCGTGACCGCTGTCGATGAGTTCGTATTCGTTCATGAGTTGAATTGAGGTGCAGAAAGTGGAGAGCCGCTAAGACATTGCTTCGACAAAGCACTTTCGACACATGGCGACATAGCGTTCGTTACCACCGATTTCGACTTGTTCGCCTTCTTTGATCGGCTTGCCTTCGGCGTCGGTGCGAAGATTCATGGTAGCTTTGCGACCGCAGTGGCAGATGGTCTTGAGCTCGATCAGGTTATCTGCCCAGCCGAGGAGGGCCGCGCTACCCGGAAATAGATTGCCCTGAAAGTCGGTGCGAAGGCCGTAGCAGAGGACAGGTATGCCAGCTTGGTCAGCCACTTTGGCCAGCTGTTCGACTTGAGGACGGGTCAGAAATTGGGCTTCGTCGATCAAGACGCAGGCGATGGGAGCTTGATCGTGGGTGGCGTTAATGAGAAGCAGTAAATCGTCTTCTTGATTGAAGGACTTAGCTTCTTTCGTCAGGCCGATTCGCGACGCGATTTTGCCCTTACCGTCCCTTTGATTAATGACGGGCGTGAGCAGGAGGGTCTTCATGCCACGTTCGTGGTAATTGTGACTGGACTGAAGGAGTACGGTACTTTTGCCCGCGTTCATTGCAGAGTAGTAGAAGTAGAGTTTGGCCATGATGGACTGGGCAGTAGCGGCTTCAGCCACTTGTAAGTTGGATATGAAATGTTGAAATAGGGCGACTAAAGTCGCCACTTCGTTTGTTGCTTTAGCAGATTGGCAGCGACTCCGTAACGGAGATTATAGAAGGAGTGGGTTAGGCTGGAGCGGTTGGCGACTTCGAGCAAGGCATCAATAGTGATCAATGCGGTGGGCATGATGTCGGCACGGGCGGCGGGGAGATGGGGGATACTGAGGCGCTCCTGGAGCGGGAGTGGGGCGAGCTTGTTCTTTAACTGGCTGAGAGTAGATCGTTCGAGATGCGGTGAAGAACGCTCGATGTCAGAGTCCGTTTCGACGAGGAGCATGGCGCGGCTTACGGTGTAGGCTCCACCCGTCCCGATGAGCGGGAGTTCGGCGGGGCTGAAGTCGAAGTCGCTGCTCATTAGTTGCTCGGTGACGTATCTACGGATGGATGCTTCGATTTTTAGGGTGAGTGGGGCATCTGCGTCTTCTACGAAACGCTCGGTCAGTCGGACTGCGCCGAGTTGCAGGGAGATGGCTTGTTGAATCTGACCGGCTTCAAAGCGAATGAGTTCGAGGCTGCCTCCGCCAATGTCGGTCTGAATAAAACTTGTCATGCCCCCAATGGCAGGGTCGCAACTGATCCCTTGCCCGATATAGTTGGCCTCTTCCGTGCCGCTGAGTGTACGCATCTGTAAACCCGTGGCTTCTGCAACGTTTTGTACGAAGTCATCGCCGTTAATGGCATCGCGTACCGCACTCGTTGCAACAATCGCAGTGCGATCTGGCTGGTAGTTCTGCGCCATGTTTTGCAGTTTGGCGATCGTGGCAGTGCCCGCGGTGATTGCGTCTTCGTTTAAGCTAGGCAATTTACTGCTGATACCACCGCTGATTCGCGTCTCGATGGTTTCGCTGCAGAGCGTTTCGATACTGTTTGACTTAGCTCCCGCACGAGCGACCAGTAACTTGATCGAGTTACTGCCCACATCGATGACTGCAACAGTATCTGGCATAAGCTTATGGCATGGGTCGGAAATGGATTCGTCAAGAATGGATGGAGATGCGGGACGAAGGCTACCGATCCTTATAGCTAACTGCGAGTGGGCGCTTTAGTCCCCGCCCGGAGCTGAGCCTTTATTCTTCAAAAAACGCTAGCCGTCACAGCGGAATGCGCTAGTGTTCTTATATTTAGAAGATGGCTTTTAACGTTGCTCATTTCCTTGCTCAGCAAGCGGTCACTCAACCGACAGCGGCTGCGGTGCGCGCTCCTTTAAGTCATGACAGCGATGGGGCGCTCCTTTATACAGAGCGTAGCTTTGCTGAATTGGAAGCGGAGGCTTCGGCCGCAGGACATTATTTCTTAA